>OIXX01000555.1_pt1 | contig 20945 bp, 24 predicted proteins | sample 1588161 | NCBI WGS metagenome assembly OIXX01 (sample SAMN03283274) | human gut metagenome | biome: human-associated habitat; material: feces | host: Homo sapiens | place: Peru | collected 2012
GCCCGTGTCCAAGGGCGGCTCGCCCATCGACCGCGCGAACGTCGCGCCGGCCCACAGGATATGCAACCAGAAGAGGGGCAACAAGCCTCTTGCATCATTGACCAGCAGAAACAAGCCGTGCCCGACGTCGCAGGCCTGGTGAGGCACGGGGCCATGCCCCTCTCCCGTCCCGCAGGCTCTCCCTCAGGCATAGCGCCTTTTTCTCAGGGGCCCGCGTACCGGGTCCACGAACGGAGGTCCACCGAACCGTGAGCGGGTCCACGAGCCGACGCGGCAGGCGCTGGACGCCCGAGGAGCGGGCGTTCGTCCGCACCTCGTACCCGAGGCTCGGACCAGCGACGATAGCCAAATCGATGAACCGGAGCAAGTCGGGCGTGTGCAAGCTCATCGCCGAGATGAAGGCGAGCGGCGAGATCGCGCCCGGCGGTTCCACGAGAGATGCCACCGTGTCCGTCCCGCCCCCGGACGAGGGCGGCGGGCAGGACACCCTGGGCAGGCTGCGCTGGGTGCGCGACCTGCTCGAGACCCAGCTCCGCGACGCGGTGCCGGCGCAGGCCCCGCGCCTCGCCAAGGAGTACCGGGAGACGCTGGGCGAGATAGACAGGCTCGAGGCGAGGGAGGCGGGCGATGACGACCCCATCGACAAGCTCGCCGGCGCCCTCTCCTCGGTCATGCGCGGTGCCAAGGTTCCATAGCGCGCTTCCCTACTCGTCCTCGCTCGGCGGGGCCGTGGCCGAGGCCGCGTCCGCCATGGGCTACGAGCTGCTCCCGTGGCAGCGCAGGCAGATAGAGGACTGGGCCGCGGTGGACGGGCAGGGCCGATGGGTCCACAGCCGCTGCGGCAGCTCGGTGCCGAGGCAGGCCGGCAAGTCGGTCGACGGCATCGTGTGGGCCGCGGCGCTCTCGTGCCTCATGGGCTACAAGGTGCTGTGGACCGACCACAACTACTCGACCACGTGCGAGATGCTCGAACGATTCCGCGACATATTCGGCGCCCGCGTCGGCGACGGGGCGCGCGGCATCAGGTCGTTCAACAGACGCGTCACGGCATCCAACAGCAAGACCGCGCAGGAGTGGTTCAAGTTCCGCGGCGGCGGGGCCCTGGCCTTCTCGACCAGGACCAAGTCGGCGGCGCTGGGCTTCTCCTTCGACGTGGTCGTATACGACGAGGCGCAGGAGCTCACCGGCGCGCAGGTGCAGGCGATCATGCCCACCACGACATCCGGAGCGAAGCACAACCCGCAGACGCTCTACCTGGGCACGCCCACGAGGGCGGGCAGCCAGGCCGAGGTCTTCCAGGACGTGCGCGCGCAGGCCTGGAAGGGCGGAGAGGACGCCGACGACCTGTGCTGGCTCGAGTACGGCGTCGCCGAGATAGGCGACGTCCGCGACGAGGCCAGGTGGCACGGGGCGAACCCCTCGCTCGGGGCCCACGCCGACGTGGCGGCCATCCGCGCCGCGTCCAAGACCATGGACGAGCTCGCGTTCGCGCAGGAGTACCTCGGCTACTGGCTGCCCAAGGTGGCCGACGCCGTGGTGACCCGCGCCGAGTGGGAGTCCTGCCTCATCGGGGCCGACTCCGCGCCGAAGGACGGCGGGCGCGTGGCCTACGCGGTCAAGTTCTCCGCCGACGGCTCGACGGTGGCGCTCGCCGCCGCCCGCGCCGTCGAGGGCCTGCCCTGCCACGTGGAGCTGCTGCGCTGCGAACCGACATCGGCCGGCACGGCATGGCTCGCCGACTGGCTCGCGGAGCGGCCCAAGCGGGCCTGCTGCGTGGCGGTCGACGGCCTGTCCGGGGCCGGCGCGCTCTGCGACCGGCTCGCGGGGCGCGTGCCGCGCAGCTACGTGGTGCGCCCGAGGGCATCGGACGCCATCGACGCGGCCTCGATGCTCCTGGACGCGATAAGGGAGAGGCAGATGACGCACATAGAGAGCCCCGCGCTCGACGCCTCCGCGCTCTCCGCGACCCGCCGGCCCATCGGCAGGAACGGCGGATGGGGCTGGGGCGGCGCGGACTCGTGCGCGGTGGAGGCGGCGTCGCTGGCCCTGTGGGCCGCGAGGACGTGCCGAAGGAACCCCGACAGGAAGGGAGGCGCCGCATGAGCGACGCATCGGAACTCGCCGGCATCGAGTCGGCGATCGCGGCGACGGCCGGAAGCGGGCCGCTCGACGGCGCCACCGTGGCATCGGACGCGGCGGACCTGCGGCAGTGCGTCGCCGTGTTCGCCGCCAACGAGGCGAGGAACGCCTCGCTCTACGAGATCTACGAGGGAACCGTGCCGCTGCGCAAGGTGCCCTCCATCGTCCCGGAGCGGTACCGCAGCCTCCGCATCGGCTGCCCGTGGCCCGAGGTGGCCGTGCAGTCCGTGGTGGAGAGGTCGCGGCTCTCGCGGTTCGTCTTCCCGGACGACCCGGAGGACGAGCGGCGCATGGCGCGGATAGCGGAGAGGTGCGACCTCGCGCTCGGCTACCAGTCGGCGCTCACCGACGCCCTCGTGGCAGGCGTGTCGTTCGCCGCCGTCGGCGTGGACGAGGTCGGCCCGTGCGTGCGCTGGCACACGGCGCAGGGCGCGGCGGGCCTGTGGGACTACGCCCACGGCAGGCTGCGCTGCGGCATGGCCATAGTCGACCGCGCGCGCCGGAAGGCTGTGAGCGGCGACGAGGTGCGCGATACCGTGCCGTCGAAGGTCGACTTCTACACGCCGCGCGGCGTCTGGGAGCTCACGCGCGAGGAGCGCGGGCGCTCATGGGCCGCCGAATGGGTGCCGGACTCGATGGGCGAGCCGCGCATGGTCGCGCTGACATTCCGCCCCGACGGCAGGCACCCGCTCGGCCGCTCGCGGTTCACGTCGCCGATGCGCTCGATTGTGCAGGAGTACATGGCCAACGCCCTCAACCTCCACGTGGCGAGCGAGTTCACGGCGCTCGGGCAGAAGTGGGCCACAGGGCTCACCGACGCCCAGCTCGACGCCTTCGCCGAGAGGAAGTGGGTGTTCGCGGCCGACTCCGCCATCCTGGCGACAGACAACCCGGACACGGGCTCGTCCCCGCAGTTCGGCAACTTCACGCAGCAGAGCATGGAGCCCATCCTCTCGGTCAAGCGGTCCCTCGCTACCGACTTCGCGGCGGCGGCGAGCATCCCCATATCGGAGCTGCTCACTCAGGACAGCAACCCGACGAGCGCCGAGGCGCTCACTGCGGCCAAGGACAAGCTCATCTCGCTCGTCGAGGCCGTGAACGCGCGCAGCGCCCGCACCCTGCGCCGGCTCGCGCTCATGCTCATGGCGCTCGACGCCGGGTGCGGGGTCGCGGACCTCACCGACGCCCAGCTCTCGGTCATGGTGCACATGCGCCGGCCCGAGACCGTGAGCGCCGCGGCCGAGAGCGACGCGATCATGAAGAAGTGCTCGACGTTCCCGTTCCTCGCCACCTCTGACGTGGCCATAGAGGAGGCGGGCTTCACCGAGGACCAGCAGGAGAGGCTCAAGAGCGAGCGCGACCGGTTCCTGTCCCGCCAGGCCGTCGCGCAGGCGGCCCAGGCGGCGGGCCTCGACCTCTCCGGCGCGCCGCCCGCGGGCCCGGCCGGTGAGGTGTCATGATCTCGTCTGACCAGTGGCGCGCGTACAACGATGCGGTCGAGAGCATCCGCAGCGACGCCGCGAGCGAGGTCGAGCGCCAGATATCCGAATGGATGGCCAGCGAGTGGGACGGCGACGTGGCCTCGGCCCGCGAGGCGGCGAAGCGGATAATGGCCTCCCAGGTCGCCGAGTACGACAGGCGCGCGGCGTCCCTCGCGGCGGCCTGGTACGACGCGCGGGCACGCGAGGGCGGAGCGAGGCTCGACCGCGCCGTGACCGCGGTGACCTACACGAGGCGCGACATCGACGCCCTCGCCCGCTATCAGGCCGGCAAGCTCGACGGTGACGTTCCGGACGTCGACGGGTTCGCCCGAATGTGCGGCGAGTTCGCGGCAAACGACGCCATGAAGAGCGTGAACAAGACGATCCTGCGGAACGTGAAGCGCGACAGGGAGAAGGGGGCGAAGTTCGCCCGCGTGACGAGCGGCCGGAACACGTGCCCGTTCTGCCTGATGCTCGCCGGGCGAGGGGCCGTCTACCACAACCGGAAGACGGCGGGAGAGTTCGACCACTGGCACAGGCACTGCACGTGCAAGGTCGTGCCCTCCTTCTCGGGAGACAGGTACGAGGTGCTGGTGGAGGGGCACGACCCGAAGGACGCCCAGAGGTGGAGCGACCGCGTCGAGGATGCCAAGAAATCGAAAAAGGAGATTCCAGATTATCCCGATGATGCAGGCGCGGAAGCCGAAGCATTCCAAGACGCCCTAGACGACGCGTGGGCGGCTCACCTAAAAAACGGCGCGACAAAAACTACGTATCGCGAATGCTACGCAAAGGCTATCCGCTCCGTGGTTCCTGAAAACCAAATCGAGATCGAGGACTTCTCGAAACTCGACGGAAAGGAGCTTCAGGAGGCAATGTGGCTAGCAAAAACTGGCCATAAGGTTAAATTCAGGAACCCAAACGACCATAAAGGCGCGGACGGCAACACATCGGACGTCATCCTCGACGGCGTCACCTGCGACTTCAAGAAAATCAGCTCCCCAAAGCTCAAAAAGGCGGTAGGGGAGATCACCGCGAAGCTCGATAGACAAGGCCCCGAGTTTCTTCTGGATATTACAGAAAGCCGAATCACGGAAGATGAGGCGCTTGTCCGCATGGCGCAGCTTCTCGATGATCCAGATATAACGAGAATCTTCGTGGTGAAAAACGGCCGAATATACGAGCTAAACAAATGACCGGAGGTCTGCCCGGGCCCCGTAGCCCAAGCTTTCTCCGGTCAAATTGATTATACCCCACATCGGGGCGTGGCGGAATAGGCAGACGCACGTGCCTCAGGAGCACGTGGGCACCGCTCGTGCGGGTTCGAGTCCCGCCGCCCCGACCATCCACGGAGACATGGCCCCGCACGGGGCCTCTTTCACATCAAGCCCGCATGGGCGACCGAGCGTGCCCCGCATGGGGCGAGAGCGCCCCGCATGGGGTGGGAAGGAGCCGAACATGGCAGAGAACGAGGCGGCCGAGCCGCAGCAGACGGCAGCAGAGCCGACCGGGCAGCGTGACGCGGAGGCGAAGCCGGAACAGGTGCCGCAGGGCGCCCCCGAACCGCGCCAGCGCACCGACTGGAAGGCCGAGAGCCGCAAGTGGGAGGAGCGCGCCAAGCGTAGCGAGACCGCCCTGCGCGACCTCAAGGCCGCGAACGAGCGCGCGGCCGCGGTGTCCGCCGTCGCGAAGAAGGCCGGGGTGCCCGTCGAGGTGCTCGCCCGCATGGAGGGCGACCCCGAGGAGAACGCGGCGATTCTCGCCAGCGCCCTCGCGCCGGCGCGCGGATACAAGGTCACGCGCGACGCGGGCGAGAAGCCCGCAGCTAAGGCCGACCCCATGCGGGAGGCAGCGCGCGCACTGTTCGGAACCGGCAACTAGGAATCGAGACAATCACCAAACCGAGAGGAAAAGCAATGGCAGCACTCATCACCAGCAACTTCACCATGCCCCAGGAGTACGCGGCCGGCGTCTTCAAGAAGGCCCAGTCCACCTCCGCCCTCGCCCAGCTCTCCGGCGCCATGCCGCAGAAGTTCGGCAAGACCAACGTCATGGTGCTCACCAGCGCCCCCAAGGCCGAGATCGTTGCCGAGGGCGGCGAGAAGTCCCCGACCCCCACGGCGTACGCCAACAAGACCATCTCCCCGATCAAGCTCCAGGTGACCGCCCGCGTCTCCAACGAGGTCATGTGGGCGGACGAGGACTACCAGATGGGCATCCTCAGCGACGTCGGCGAGAACTGCGGCATCGCGCTCGGCCGCGCGCTCGACATCGTGGGCATCCACAAGGCGAACCCGCTTACCGGTGCCGTGGCGGCCTCCGTCACCGATGGCCTGTGCGACGCGACCGACGCGGCGCAGCTCGCGGGAACCAAGTTCGACGAGGCCATCGAGGCCGCGAGCGGGCTGGTCATCGCGAACGGCTACACCCCCACCGGCATCGCCTGCGACCCGTCGCTCTCCTTCGGCCTCGCCACCATGCGCGACACCACGGGCCGCCGCATCTACCCCGAGCTCGGCTACGGCCAGGGCGTCGCGTCCTTCGAGGGCATGACGGTCGCGGTCTCCGACACCGTGAGCGGCAAGGAGCTGACCAAGGTCTCGAACATCATCGGCCTCGTGGGCCAGTTAGACGCCTTCCGCTGGGGCGTGCAGCGCGAGATCGCCATGCACACCATCGAGTTCGGCGACCCGGACGGCCTCGGCGACCTCCAGCGACTCAACCAGGTCGCCATCCGCGCGGAGATCGTCTACGGCATCGGCATCCTCGACCTCAAGGCCTTCGCCAAGGTCGTCAAGGCGGCGGCGTAGCCGTGGCCGAGTACGTCTTCGTGCCGACCGGCGCGACCGTCGAGAGCGACAGCGCCCTGACCGGCCCCCTCTTCCGCCGCGTCCGCCAGAAGGCGGCGAAGGCCGGCGGGGCCGGGAAGGCCGCGCAGGGGCCCAAGGCTGCCGCGCGCCGCAAGGCGAGCAGGGAGGGATAGGCATGGCCTACGCGACCGTGGCCGACCTGGAGTCGGCCTGGCGCGAGGTGTCGGAACGCGAGCGCCCGCGCCTCGAGCAGATGCTGGAGGACGCCTCCGCCTGGCTCGACGGCCAGATGGCGGCCTCCGGCACCCATGCGGGCGCAGCCGGCCCCGAGGCCCTGCGCCTCGTCTCGTGCAACCTCGTGCGCCGCGCGATGGGCGAGCTCGACCCCACCCAGGCCGAGGCACGGTGGCAGACGCTCACCGAGCCGGAGGCCCAGTGGTCGGTGCCCGCCGTCGTGCGCTCGGACTTCTACCTCACCCAGTGGGAGCGCCGGCTGCTCGGCGTGCGCACCGGGCGGGCCTGCTTCTCGGGAGGCGGCGAATGAGGGGCGGCGCGGTCAGCTTCAAGTGGGACCGCGGGTTCTGGCCCGGTGTCATGACGTCGGGGGAGATGCGGTCCGCGCTCCAGCAGGCGGCGGACCTGTATGCATCGGCGGCCAGGGCGCGCATCGGCTCGCCCAGCCGCCCGAGGAAGTTCGCGAACCCCGACTTCGCCACGCGCACGGCCATCAGACACGGCTCCACGAGCAACTATTACGTCGGGCTCGTCATAGCGGCGAACCCGAGGAGCATCTACAAGGCGCGCCACGACGGCGCGCTCGGAAAGTGAGCGATACATGGCACAGACAGCAGGCAACACCGTCTACTCCAAGCCCAAGGCCACCGGATGCGTGTGGTCGGCCCCCGAGGGCACGGCGCTCCCCACCGACGCGGAAACCGCGCTCGACGCCGGCTTCGAGGGCTGGGGCTACATCAACGACGACGGCGTGGACGAGGGCCACGACTTCTCCGCCGACAGCGTGAAGGCCTACGGCGGCGCCACCGTCCTCGTCATCGAGGGCGGCGACGAGGTCACCTACGAGTTCACCCCGCTCGAGTACACCAACCCCGTGGTGCAGAAGAACCTCTTCGGCGACTCGAACGTCGCGGTCGACACCGGCGGCCACGCCCTCAAGTCCGTCAAGCTCACCGACGACGCCCACCCGGCCAAGCCCTACGTGTTCGAGCACGTGCTCTCCAACGGCATGATCGAGCGCGACGTGCTGCCGAGCGCCAAGGTGACCGGCATCGACACCAACACCTACAGCTCGGGCGCCCCCATCGGCCACAAGGTGACGATCACCCCGTTCCCCGACGCCTCCGGCGTCAAGGTCTACAAGTACTTCGCGAAGGCGGGCGAGTAGGCATGGCGGAGAAGAGAGACGAGGGCGAGGTCCTCGAGGTGGAGTCGCTCGGCGTGAAGGTGTCCATCGAGCGGGCCGTGCTCGCCGACGACATCGACACCCTGGAGTTGCTCGCCGACGTCGACGACGGCCAGGTGCTCAAGACGCCGCGCCTCCTGCGCCACATCCTGGGCGACTCCCAGTACGAGGACGTGAAGGCCGCTCTGGCAGTCGACGGGCGCACCGGCGTGAGCTCCATGGCCGAGTTCATCGCCGGGGTCTTCGCCGCGATCGGCGACACGGCAAAAAACTGAGGTTCCTCGCGCTCATGTGGCGCAGGCACCCCACGGAGCTGCGGGCGGACATGCAGCGCGTCTACGGGGTCGACATCGACGCCGTGGCGCGCGGGGACGTGTCGCTCGCGCAGGCGGCGGCGCTCGCCGCATGCCTGCCGCCGGGGAGCCTGTGCCTCGCGCGCGAGGACGAGAGATGCGGCTGGTCGCGGCAGGACATGCTCCTGCTCGCGATAGCGAACTCGCTCCGAACGGAGCCGATAGACCCGTTCAAGGGGCCGAACGTCATGGAATTCTCGCCCGAGGAGCTCGGCGAGTACCTGGCGCGGCCCAGGACGGCAGCGGAGGACGGGGGTGATGCCTGATGGACAAGCTGGGAGACGCCTTCATGGCCATCGTGCCGAAGCTCGACGAGGCGGCCATGGGCGGCGCGCTCGGCAAGCTCGAGTCGAAGCTCGGCGGCGCGGCCAAGGCCGGCACGATCGCCTTCGCGGCGATAGGCGGCGCGGCGCTCACCGCCGGAGGCTTCATCGCCAAGAGCGCGCTCGATGGCTACTCGGCGTACGAGCAGAACCTCGGCGGCGTGCAGAAGATATTCGGAAACATGGGCAAGGGCGTCGAGGAGTACGCGGCGCTCACGGGCCAGTCGGTCGACGAGTGCTCGGCCAAGTGGCAGGCGCTCGAGACCTCGCAGAACGCGATGCTCTCGGGCGCGAGCTCCGCATGGCAGACGGCGGGCCTGTCGGCCTCCGCCTACATGGAGCAGGCCACGAGCTTCGGCGCGGCCCTCGTGTCCTCGCTCGGCGGAGACACGGTCAAGGCGGCCGAGTATGCCAACCGCGCCATCATCGACATGTCGGACAACGCGAACACGTTCGGCACCAGCATCCAGGACATCCAGAACGCGTATCAAGGCTTTGCGAAGCAAAATTACACGATGCTGGATAACCTCAAATTGGGGTATGGCGGCACGCAGTCCGAGATGCAGCGCCTCATCAGAGACGCCTCGCAGATGACCGACGTCCAGAGCAGGCTCGGGGTCACGGTCGACGCCTCCTCAATGAGCTTCGACAACATCGTGAACGCGATCCACGTGCTGCAGGGGTCCATGCAGGTGGGCGGCACGACCGCCCGCGAGGCGGCCACGACCATCGAGGGCTCGGTCAACGCGATGAGCGCGGCGTGGCAGAACTGGGTCACGGGCCTCGCGGCAAACGACGCCGACATGAGCGGCCTCACGCAGAACCTGGTCACGGCCTTCGGGAACGTGGCCTCGAACGTGCTCCCGCGCCTGACGGAGATAGTCTCGACCGTGGTGGCCGAGCTGCCCGGCGTCGTGGCGCAGATCGCCCCGACGCTCGGCGAGTCGCTGCTCGCGCTGCTCAACACGGCAGTCGGCAGCGCGGCCGGGTCCCTTCCCGCCGAGCTTCAGCCCATCGCGGACGGCTTCAACGACATCGTCGGGGCGGTCCGCGACAGCGGCATCGGCGACACGCTCAAGAACATCTTCGACGGCATCAAGCCGACGGCGACCGATGTCGCGGCCGCCGTCGGCAACCTCGCCAGCGACTTCGCCGACACGCTCGGGCCGGCGCTCGATGCGGCGAGCCCGATTATCCAGACGGTCGCCGACGTCATCACGCTGCTGCTGACCAACATCGACGCCGTCCTCCCCGTCGTCGCCTCCCTGGCGGCGGGCATCGGCGCCTTCTCGGCGCTGTCGGCGGTCGCGGGCGTCATCTCCGGCATCATCACCGCCGTCGCCCCGATCGCTTCGGTCATAGGGATGGTCGTCTCGTCTATCGCGGCCGGCGCCCCCGTGCTCGGCACGCTCGCGGCGGGTCTCGGCCTGCTCGTGAGCCCGGCGACGCTCGTCGTCGCCGCCATCGCGGGCGTGATTGCCGCCATCGTGGCCTTCGCGACCAACGCCGGCGGCTGCCGGGACACGGTGGTCGGCGCCTTCCAGGCCATCGGATCGTTCGTCAGCCAGGTTCCCGGCATCATCGGCGGGGCGCTCGCGACCGCCGTGTCCGCCGTGGTCGGCTTCGCGTCATCGGTCCTCTCGAGCGCGCTCGCCGCCGGCTCCAACTTCCTGAACGGGCTGAGCAGCGGCTTCACGGCGGCCGTGAACTTCGCGCGGGGTATTCCCGGGAATATCCTGTCTGCGCTCGGCAACGTCGGCAGCACGCTGGTCTCCGCGGGCAAGTCGATAATCGACGGATTCCTATCCGGTATCAAGCAGGCCTTCTCGGGCGTCAAGGATTTCGTCGGCGGCATCGCCGGATGGATCCAGGCGCACAAGGGACCCATCAGCTACGACCGCAGGCTGCTCGTGAAGAACGGCAGTGCGATCATGGGCTCGCTGCTCACGGGCCTCAAGTCGGGCTGGGGCGACGTCCAGGGCTACGTGTCCGGCCTCGCCCCCGCCATCTCGGGGGCCATGGGCGAGGTGACGCCCGCGGCGGGGTTCCGCTCCGACGCCGCGCTCGCCCGCGCGGCATCGAGCGGCGGCGCGGCATCCGGCGCGGACGCCGCGGCAATCGTGTCGTGGCTCGACCGGAACCTCGGCGACGTCATCGGACGCAGCGCGCCCACGGTGACGCTCACGGAGCGCGAGGAGCGCAGGAGGGCAAGGAGGCTCGCATATGCCTAGGCCGCTGCCCGAAGTGCGCTACGAGACCGCTTCGGGCGGCTCGTGGCTCTTCGCGGGAAGATCGTCCCTGTACTCCATCGATGCGTTCGGCTGGGAGCGCACCGCGGACGGACGCGCCGTCCGCTCCGGGGCCCGCGAGATAAAGGGGCAGCTCGCCTTCGCGGCGGGCACGTCCCGCGAGGAGGCCGACCGCCTGCTCGCCCTCGCGTGGGCCGACATGGACGCCGGCGCCCCCGGCGCGCTCAGCGTGGGCGGGTGGCGCATGCGCTGCTACCTGATCAGGCTCGAGCCGTCCGTGCTGACCGGCTCGAACGCGCTGTTCGACGTGACGCTCCATGCACCCGACCCCGTGTGGGAGCGCGAGACCGTGACGCAGCTCCTGCCCGGATCGGGCACCGCGGTGTCAGCCGAGACGCTCGACTACCCCCACGGGCACCCGCACGACTACGGCGTGGGCACGAGCGCGGGAGCGGTCCTGCGCGTACCGGGGCCGCTCCCGTGCGGCCTGCGCGTCCGCTTCTACGGGTACGCGGTCTCGCCGTACGTGAAGGTGGGGGGCAACACCTACCAGGTGAACGTGACGGTGCCGGACGGCGCGATCCTCGAGATCGACCCCGCGCGCAAGGCCTCCATGGCCGGCGACTCGGTCAGGCTCGTGGGCCGCTACGGCGACGTGCAGAACGTCTTCTCGAAGCGCCTGCGCGGGGCCGAGGGGTCTGGCACCTATATCTTCCAGCCGGTCGAGCCGGGCGAGCAGATAGTCACGTGGCCGCAGGACATCGGCGTCGACCTGGGCGTCGTCGAGAGGAGGGGGAGCCTGCCGTGGACCTCGTTCTGACGGATGCCGACGGCACCGACCTCATGGTGCTCGCCCCCGACTCGAGTGACTGGGAATGGGGAGGCGACGCCGGCAACGACTTCGAGCTCACGTTCGAGCCCGGCAACCGCCCGCCTTCCTTCCGGCCCTTCTCCCGCGTCTGGGCGCAGGGCACGGAGTACGGCGGCGTGTGCACCGCCGTGAAAAGCGACGGCGGATGCGTGAAATGGTCCGGCCCGACGTGGACGGGCCTCATGGCCGCCAAGGTGCTCGCCGACGACTCGGGTACGGGCAGGCTCACCGTGTCCGGCGAGGCAAACTCCGTGCTGCGCGAGCTCGTGGCCCGCATGGGCCTGGGCGACGTGCTCGCGGGCTCGGCCGAGCACAGCGGCATACAGATAGCCACATACGGCTTCGACATGTACGCGGACGGCTACTCGGGCGTCACCGCGATGCTCGCGAGCGCGGGCGCGAAGCTGCGGATCAGGCACGACGGCGAGCGCGCCGTGCTCTCAGCCGTTCCCGCCGTGGACTGGTCCAGGAGCGAGGAGCTCGACGCGTCGCTCGTGGACGTCTCCGTCTCGGTCGACGGGTGGCCCGTCAACCACCTGGTTGGGCGCGGCAAGGACGAGAAGGAGAACCGCGTGTCGGTCGACCTGTACATGGACGGCTCCGGCAACGTCTCGGAGGAGCGCACCTTCTCCGGAATCCGCGAGCACGCCGAGTACTACAGCTACACGAGCGCCGACCGCGCGAAGCTGGTCGAGGACGGCACCAAGAGGCTGCGCGGCTACTGGGAGGACTCCCAGGCCGTCAGCGTGAGCCTCTCCGCCGACGACGACCGCTTCGACATCGGCGACACGATCGGCGGCACCGACTGCGCCACGGGTGCCACGGCGACCGCGATGATAACCAGCAAGGTGCTCACCGTGGACGCCTACGGGTACGCCACGGTGACATACGGTACCGATTAGGAAGGGGAGACGATGTACGAGACCGGGTACGCCTGCTGCGTGTGCGACGTCAAGGGGTGCGGGAGGAAGCTCTTCACGCCCGAGGCCGAGGTCGATGACTACGGCTGGGAGGTGAACCGCGACATCGCGACGGCAGACGGGGCGACCCGCCGCGTCTGCCTGTGCCCCGAGCACGCGATCAAGTGGCGGCAGGCCCGCAAGGCGTACTCCGACGCCTGCGACAAGATCATGGGAGGCAAGTGATGGCAACCGAACTCGTCACGGCCCACTCGGGCCAGAACCACGTCGGATCCGACGACATCGGCGCGCTCTACGCGGGCGCGTTCGGCAACGGGCGCTTCGCGCTCGACGTCGGCGAGGGAATGGCCGTCTCCATGACGGATGCCAACACCCTGCGCATCGGCACGGGCGGATTCCTCTTCGACGGGCGCTGGGTGCGCGTGACCAGGGCCGAGGAGGTGAAGATCGCGAACGGCACGCAGGGCGGCTTCCGCAAGGACCTCGTCGTCTACACCTACAGGCGCAGCCCCTCGAGCGGCAACGTCGAGACCGGCGAGTGGGCCGTCATCCAGGGCACCGCCGCCTCGACCGAAGCGGGCGCCGTGCTGCCCGAGGTGAAGCGGGCGAGCATCCTCGACGGAGACCTCGAGGTGCAGTGCCCCGTGGCCGAGGTCAACCTGTCGGGGCTCACCCCGACCGCGAGGCTGCTGCTGCCGAGCGCCGCCAGCCTCAAGAGCGTCGGGGATTCCGTATCCCCGATTTACTTCTCTTCCTTTAACTCCACGTCTCTGACGGTCACCGCACCGCACGACTGCGTGATCGAGGTGGAGGCATGGTTCGAGTGCCAGTGGGGATGGAGCGGCGGGGAGGCATCGTTGTCCATATCGACTCCGGCGGGCCTCGACCCAATATGCGCCGTCGCGGGCCGCGTTTACGGCGGGAACACAGTCGGGCGGTCGCTGCACGCCTTCGGAGCGTTTTCCGGCGCCAAAGGAGGGAGAACCTATACGTTTGCATGCTCTCTGGTCGGTAGCGGGACTGGGGGAAGTAAAAACATGGTCGCCCGATGTTTCCCTGCTTAGCATTCCGTATCCCAGACTAATCATGCTTTGGTTGGCGATGTTAGATTCATGCGTGTCGGACGGATTGTGATGTTCGATTTTGCTGCTAACACTTTCAGTAGCCAATGACGCACCTGATTTTGATGACATCCTTTACTGTACTCTTGCCATTGGCGACCTCGCCAGTCGAGTACCCGGCATCCGTGATCTGCGTATTGATTGAGTTGCCAACCAGGACGATGCCACGGGTTTTAACATACCATCCGTAACTCGTGACACGTGATGTCATGAGGCAGGCCGCCTTCGTGCTCGCCTCACCGACCTGCCTGAACATGACCTCTTGGCTGCCCCACACGCCATCTGAGTCCTCAAAGTAGATGACGACTCTCCTATAGTTCTCCACCGAATCGGAGAGGGTAACGCCTTCGGACGCCGACGGGTTCCCTTCGTACAGGACCGTCGGGGATACGGAATACCTACATCTCCATCGCCGCCGTGTATGAGTCGCTGGCCCTCGCCACGACCGTACGGAAGCTCTGTAAATAGTGCGACATGGCGGTATTGACCGTGCTGTGCCCCAGCGCCACGGCAATGTCCTCGATGGCGGCCCCGTGCTCAAGAGAGATCGTGGCCCAACTATGGCGCAAGCAGGTCATGGGCACATGGGGCAGTTGGAATCGCTTGCAGAACGCGCGGAAGCGTCGCGCTACGGTATTTGGGTCAAGCTCGCACAGCCTACCAGACCTACGCGCCCCACGGATGGCACGCAGGCGCTCCAGGGCGAATCTGGGCAGCTTTAGCCTGCGGTCGCTCAGTTTGGTCTTGCATCCGGTCTCGACCAGCTCGCCTTTGACCACGTGCAGCCCGCGCCGTACATGCACCCACCCGCTTCGCCAGTCGACGTCCTCGATGCGCACCGCACATGCCTCGCACCTGCGCAGGCCCAAAGCGGCACCGAGCAGGACGGCGGCCTCGAAGGGCTGGCCCACGATGCCCCTCAGCGTCTCGCGCTCCTGCGCGGCAGTCAGCGTCGGGCGGCGCACGGTCGGCTTCTTGGGCAGCTCCACGCCCTGAGTCACGTCCCAGATGCGCAGCTGCTTGCGGCGCAAGACCCAGCGGTATATCTGGCGGAAGGTCTTGTAAGCCTTCTCGGCAGCACCGGCAAGCTCAAACGAGTCCACCCATTCCTGGACTTGCTCGAATGTGATCGTCTCTATCTCGCGCTCGCCCCATGCGGGCAGCAGGTGGCATCTGATGGCGCTCTCGTAGCCCTCCAGGGTAGTGGCCCTCAGGCGTTTGCGCTTGTCGTCCATGTATTCGGTGGCGGCGGTGGAAAAAACAATATGCGAATCCAATCTCTCGAAAATCCCAGACGAAACGAATGGCAATAACCGTCGTCTCCGTCTGGGATTATCCGCATTAAAGCGTGGGGGACATACCCGCGAAACTCGACGAATAAACGACTGCGGAAGGAAGGTAGAGCGTGGAATCTCTAACGGCGCTCATCGTCTCGAACGTCATTTCTTGCACCGTGGCGGCGCTTGTCGCGTCTGCCGTCGCGTCTGTGAAGACGCATGGACGCAAGGTGTCCGAGAACGCGCAGCGCGAGCGTGTAGCAGATGACGCCGTGCGAAACGGAATGCGCGAGCTGCTGTGGAGCGAGCTGAAAGCCATCCATGAGGGCGCGACCAAGCAAAACGGCATGACCGTAGCAGACCGAAAGCACTTGGAGGGCGTGTACGCAGCCTATCACGGGCTAGGCGGAAACGGGACGGGGACGCGCCTGTACACGGACGCGATGAACCAGCCCGTAATCGACTAGGAGGGCCAGTGACCTATATCAATCCGGATATTTACGGCCCGGCAAAGCTCATGGGCGGCTGCTCGACAGGCCCGCCGGTTCGCAAATCGAGTAGGCATGCGCCCTCATGGGGGGGCGCGCTGGGAAAGTACAGCGAGTAAGGAGTCCATATGACAGCAATTCAGGCGGCGCTGACCATTGCAACCGTGGTGGTCGTCCCGTACATCGTCCAAGCGATCAAGACGGAGGCCATGAGCGGCACGGCCGCGCGCTGGCTCGCCATCTCCGTGTCAGCCGCGTGCGGCGCCCTGACTGCCCTCGCCGGCGGCCTGCCGGGCGACCCGGCGGCATGCGTGACGGCGGTCTTCGCGGCGGTCGGCGGCGTACAGGTCGCCTACGCGGCATTTAAATCTGTTGGCGTTACCAGCAAATGGCTCGATGCGCTCCTGGCGCTCGGGAAGCTGCCGAAGGACGGGGCGGATGCGTAGACCGCTGTATCGATGCTGGGCAGAACCACATGGGGCGATTTTGCGAGGAGCTTAACGTCCTCTACGGCATCGAGTACCAAGACCTCTGGACGCTCGCGGACGCGGAATCATATCTCCGCGACGGATGGGGGCTTTTGGCCGGAATGAGCGGCAGCGTCTACGAGGGCGGCAAGAGCTGCGGGGCGCACGTCCTGTACGTCTGGCGCTGCGATTCCAGCGGCGTCTACATCAGTTACTTCTACGCAATCAGAAAGGGGCAAGCATGAGCTTGGATGGAATCGACATCAGCAACTGGCAATCCGACATCGACGCTGGGGCCGTGGCGGGTGACTTCGTAATCTGCAAGGCCACGGAGGGGACAGGCTACGTAAGCCCGAGCTGCGACAAGCAGTACCAAGCCGCCAAGAAGGCAGGCAAGAAGCTGGGCGCGTACCACTACGCGAACGGCGGCGACTACAAGGCCGAGGCCGACTTCTTCATCAAGAACGTCAAGGGCTATATCGGCGAGGCAATCCTCGTGCTTGACTGGGAGTCGCAGGGCAACCCGAAGTTCAACAGCGGGCAGGACAAGGCGTGGGTCAAGGGATGGTGCGACTACGTGCATCAACAGACCGGCGTGAAGCCTCTCGTGTACATCTCCGCGGGCTACCGCGATCTCGTGTCCGGCATCGGCGACTACGGCCTGTGGATTGCCCAGTACGCGGACAACGACGCGACAGGCTATCAGGATGCGCCTTGGAACGAGGGCGCCTACTCCTGCGCAATCCGCCAGTACTCAAGCCATGGCCGCATCTCCGGCTACGGCGGTAACCTCGATTTGAACAAGTTCTACGGCGATTGCGCGGCTTGGGACAAGTACGCCAACCCCGGAGGGGCCAAACAGCCGGAGACCCCGGCGCAGAAGCCCGCCCCGCAGGCACCCAAGCCCAGCCGCCGCCAGGTGGCCGTGGACGGCCTCTGGGGCCGCGAGACCACGCTCGCGCTGCAGGAGCACTACGGCCTGTACGCGGGCGGCATCGTGAGCGGTCAGAACAGCAGCTTCAAGGGCATCAGCGCGGGCTGCCTCTACGGCAGCTTCGAGTGGGTGCCCGGCGGCGGCTCCGGCTCGCCGACCATCAGGGCACTCCAGCGGACCGTCGGCGCGGTGGCCGACGGATTCGTGGGCCCTGACACGTGGCGCGCGCTCATCGCCTACGGCATGGCCCGCGGCTCCGGCGCCGCGTACAACGACGCCCGCCTCGACGCGCCGAGCGTGACCATCGGGTGGCTGCAGCGGGCGCTCAACGCGGGCACCCTGTAGCGGCGCGGGCGCGGGTCATCCGCACGCCGTGCGTCGATGCGCGGCTCGCGCACGTCCCATAGCTAGGTGCGAATCCCCTCCTCGCCTTCGGGCGGGGAGGGGATTTTTCGTCACTTCCCGTCGGTTCCCGTCAACTGGATTACCTCCGCAGGGGCCGATGCGGCCGTATCCGCGGCCAGTGCTCGCTCCATGACGTCCGCGGCCCGCTTCGCCGCGTCCGGGTCCGCGCTCGCATAGGTGTTGAGCGTCATGGCGGCGTTGCTGTGCCCCATCTGGTTGCTCACGGTCTTAACGTCGACGCCGTTCGCAATCGCCGTCGTGGCGTAGGTGTGCCGCAGGTCGTGGAAGGTCGGCGGGTTTCCCTCGGTGCCGACAAGGCCCATGGCCGCGACGATGGCGCTCCACCGCCGCCACAGCTCGCGCGGGTGGAGCGGCCTGCCGTCCACGGTCCCGCAGACGAACCACGACTCGTCGAAGGGCACGCCAGCCGCCATGGCCTGAGCCTTCACGACGGCCTTCCTCGCCCTGAGCGCCTTCGCGACCGACGCGGGGTAGGTTATCGTGCGCTTGCTCCCTCGCGTCTTAGGCTCCTTTATATACAGGTCCGCGTATGGGCGTGTCGCGTCCTCGCCCTCGGCGTCCTTAATGGACTTGTCGCTCGCCGCCCCGAGGGATTCCACGACCTTGAGCGTCCGCGAGGTCGTGTTGACGCTGCGCCATCTGAGGGCACACACCTCCGAGCGCCGCATGCCGGTGTAGAGGGCCAGCCGCACGGCGATGGACACGGGATCGGCCGGGTCGATATCGACGTAGGCAGCGACCTTGCCGCGCTCGCGCGCCGCTAGGCTGTTGGGGCGCTGGCGGCGCTCCTTGACCTTCTCCACGGTGGCAGTAGGGTCCGAGGGGATTATCCCGCGCTCGTGCGCCCGCGACAGCGCCGACCGCAGCAGGACGAGCGCCTTGTTGGCCGTGGTCCTGCTCTTGACGCGGCAGAGCTGGGCCACCCACTTCTCCACATCATCCACGGTCAGCTCCGCAAGTTCCACGTCCCCGATGTACGGCGCTATCGAGTTGCGCAGCAGGCCCCTGTACCCGGTTAGGCTCGATGCTTCTATATGGTTCGCGCGTGTATCGATGTATCCGCCCACGTACTCGGCCACGGTCAGGCCGGGGGCGGTGCCGGCCCTGCGCTCCGCCTCGGCTTCCATCTCCGCACGCCATGCTTCAAGCTCCGCCTGCGCGGCCCGCTTGCCCTTGGCGGCGAGGGCCTTGGTCACCTTGCGCCACTTGCCCGACTCGTCCTTGTACTTGAGCTGCCCGCGAAAGCCTCCGCCTTTCTTCGCTTCTAGGCATGCTGAGCTGTACTTCATCGCGACCTCCGGTAGACCAAACGGTAGACCAAACGTAGACCAAACTTGCGATGCAGCATTTTACAGCATTGGCAAAACACGACATAGCGGGCTTAAAACCGCAGGTAACAGGGGCGAGCTAAAAACACATTTGCGCAGGTGGCGGGAAAGCCCGTGCACTTCCAAGCTGATGAGGCGGGTTCGACTCCCGTCGCCCGCTCCAGGAGATAGCGCAGGTCGAACGGTATGAAAGCGTTCGACCTGTTGTTCTTTTCAGAGCCTGCGCAACGTGTTCGTTACGATTCGGCAACATTCCCGCAACCTGGAAACGCATCCGTAACAAAACAAATCCATACTGCATGACGGTTCAGGAATATACCTGATGAGACGTTTTTATTTGGAGGCATCATGGGTTACACGCAAAGGGTGATCGACGAGCTCAAGGCTCGCTACGCCGACCAGCCTGAGTTCATTCAGGCCGCCGACGAGGTGCTCACGAGCATCGCACCGGCCGTTGACGCCGATCCGGCGTACGAGGAGGCCAGCCTGCTCGAGCGCCTGGTCGAGCCGGAGCGCGTCGTCATGTTCCGCGTCCCCTGGGTCGATGACGCCGGCAAGGTGCAGGTGAACCGCGGCTACCGCGTGGAGTTCAACTCCGCGCTCGGCCCCTACAAGGGCGGCCTGCGTTTCAACCCCACCGTCACCCTCGGCATGCTCAAGTTCCTCGGCTTCGAGCAGATCCTCAAGAACTCGCTGACCACGCTTCCCATGGGCGGCGGCAAGGGCGGTTCCGACTTCGACCCCAAGGGCAAGTCCAACCGCGAGATTATGGCCTTCTGCCAGTCCTTCATGACCGAGCTCTGCCGCCACATCGGCCCCAACACCGACGTTCCCGCCGGCGACCTGGGCGTGGGCGGTCGCGAGATCGGCTACCTCTTCGGCCAGTATAAGCGCCTCCGCGACGAGTGGTCCGGCGTGCTCACCGGCAAGGGCCTCTCCTTCGGCGGCTCGCTCGCCCGTACCGAGGCCACGGGCTACGGCCTGGTCTACTACGTGGACGAGCTGCTCAAGAGCCAAGGTGACTCCTTCGAGGGTAAGACCGTCGTGGTGCACGGCTCCGGCAACGTCGCCATCTACGCCATCCAGAAGGTAGCCCAGCTGGGCGGCAAGACCATCGCAGCCTCCGACACCAAGGGCTGGGTCGAGGATCCGGACGGCATCGACTACCAGGTGCTCGAGGACATCTACAACAAGAAGCGCTCCGGTCACGACCATGGCGTGAGTCTGGCGCTCTATGTGGAGTCCCGCCCCAACGCCACCTGGCACGCCGAGGACGGCCGCGGCGTCTGGTCGCTGCCCTGCGACATCGCGCTGCCCTGCGCCCGCGAGAACACGCTGCTCCTCGAGGACGCCGAGAAGCTCGTCGCCAACGGCGTCAAGGCCGTGGGCGAGGGCGCCAACATGCCCACCACCACCGAGGCCACGAACTACTTCATCGAGCACGGCGTGGCCTTCTGCCCGGGTAAGGCCGCGAACGCCGGCGGCGTGCTCGTTTCCGGCCTGGAGATGAGCCAGAACGCCGAGCACCTGTCCTGGACCTTCGAGGAGGTCGACGGCAAGCTCGAGCAGCTCATGCGCGGCATCTACCACAACTGCGCCGACACCGTCAAGGAGTACGGCTTCGAGGGCAACCTCGTGGTGGGCGCGAACATCGCCGGCTTCCTGAAGGTTGCCGACGCCATGCTGGCCCAGGGTATCGTGTAGTCCACCATCGTTCGTAAATGCTCCCGTTCTCGATTGAGACGGGATACGGGTTGGGCGGCCCCTTACGGGTCGCCCTTCTTTTCGCGCCCCCCCATGGTTCCCATGCGTATCACGTCAACCGTTAAGAACAGGTAATCGGTAACCGGTGGTAGCGAGCTGGTCGTGTCACCGGCCCTATACTTATCGGAATCGTATTGGGAACGTTCACATCTCGAGCCATGATCGAGTTGAGCGAAACATCGGACGGCGGACCTGTTCCCGCGAGCCTCGTGGAGCCAGCGCTCGGCGTCCGGGAAAAGGGAGAAGGCATGAGCGAGAAATCGAGCAAGGGGCGCAAACCGGTTCGACCGGGGGCACCCGTCCCACCGGCGGGCACCGCAGCATCGCCCGCGGCCGACGACGAGAAGCCGGTCGAGGAGCAGGGGGCCGTCGCCTCGGACGGTGCCGCCGGCGGTGGCGCGTCTGCGGAGGCGGCTCCCGACTTCAACGACTACGGCGGCAAGCCCAAGAAGCGCCACCGTGTGCTCAAGGTGGCCGCGATCGTCCTCGTCGTCTGGCTCGCGTTCACGGGCGTGCGCTTCTTCATCGAGTTCGGACCCTTCCGCCAGCAGGCGGCGCAGCTCTCCATGGGCGA
>OIXX01000557.1_pt1 | contig 20723 bp, 20 predicted proteins | sample 1588161 | NCBI WGS metagenome assembly OIXX01 (sample SAMN03283274) | human gut metagenome | biome: human-associated habitat; material: feces | host: Homo sapiens | place: Peru | collected 2012
ACGCGGACAGCTTGTCGACCTCCTGGAACTGGCGTGCCAGCGTGGCGGCCAGATCGAAGCGGAAGCCGTCGACGTGCATTTCGGTAACCCAGTAGCGCAGCGAATCGGTAATCAACTGCAGCGCGTGCGGCGAGCGCATAAGCAGCGAGTTGCCGGTACCGGTGGTGTCGAAGTAGTGCTGCTGGTCGCCTTCCACCAGTCGGTAGTAGGAGGCGTTGTCGATGCCCTTGAAGCTCAGGGTGGGGCCCATATGGTTGCCTTCGGCGGTGTGGTTGTACACCACGTCGAGGATGACCTCCATGCCGGCGTGATGGTAGGCCTTGACCATGGACTTGAATTCGTTGACCTGCTCGCCGCGTTCCCCGGAGGAGGAGTAGGCGTTGTGCGGCGCGAAGAAGCCGATGGTGTTGTAGCCCCAGTAGTTCGACAGGCCCTTCTCCTGCAGGAAGGAGTCGTTGACGAACTGGTGGATCGGCATGAGTTCGATGGCGGTGACGCCGAGCTTCTTCAGGTATTCGATGACGCTCGGGTAGGCCAGGCCGGCGTAGGTGCCGCGGATGTCCGGCGGCACGTCCATGTTGAGGTTGGTCATGCCGCGCACGTGCGCCTCGTAGATCACCGAATCGTGGTACGAGATGTAGGGGTGCTGGTCGTTGCCCCAGTCGAAATACGGATTGATGACGGCCGACTTCATGGTGTGGGCGGCCGAGTCAAGGTCGTTCATCGCCGAGGTGTCGTCCGGGCTTTTGAACCAGTAGGAGAACAGGCTTTCGTCGCCGTCGATGTTGCCTTCGATGGCCTTGGCATACGGGTCGAGCAGCAGTTTGTTGGGGTTGCATCTGAGGCCGTGCATCGGGTCATAGGGACCGTAGACGCGGTAGCCGTAGCGTTGGCCGGGCTGGAGGCCGGGGATGTAGTTATGCCATACGTATGAGTTCTGTTCGGTCATTTCGATGCGCGTTTCCGCATCGTGCTCGTCGAACAGGCATAGCTCGACTTTCTGCGCAACCTGTGAGTACAGCGCGAAGTTCACACCGGCGCCGTCATAGCTGGCGCCCAGCGGATACATTGATCCAGGTCTGATCTGCATAGTTTTCAGTATCCCACTTTCTTGTGTCACTGATGTGCCGGGGAGTTAAACGTCAGGAGAACAGCGACGGCTTGTCTTTGTCGGAGTTCCTGGCGATGAGTCTGCGTAACGCCTCATGCTGGATGGCGATCATCGAATTGGATGAGGTTATGCGCGTGGCGGCAAGGTCGCTCCACGGAATCCACGCGGATTCCACGTGCTCATCCGCGTCGAAATGGCGCTGCTCCCGCCTGAACGGGCCCAAATGCAACACCATGATGTGGGCCAGTTCGTCGGTCATGCCTTCGGACGAGTAGAAATCGCCCACGAAGTCAACACCCATGGTGTCACGGTCCGGCACCACGCCGGTTTCCTCGGCCAGTTCCCTCAGGGCCGCGTCCATGATGTCCTCGCCCTCGTCCATGAGACCGGCGGGAAGCCCGTAGGCGAACATGTCCGATCCGGCGCGGTATTCGCGTTCGATGAGGTAGCGGTCGGTGGACATGTCGTGCACGAGCATGACCACGCAGGGGGCGTGACGCAGTACTTGGCGGCCGATCTCGTGTTCCTTGCCCTGCTTGTCGGTCAGTGCGATGCGCATGTCGTCCACGTGGAAGATGCGCCCGGTGTAAACGGTCTCGCTACTGATCACTTTGGCGGGCACGTCCATGTCGATGCCGTCCGAGGAGGCGTTCAGCTTATGGTCGAGCCGATGCTCCAGTTGTTCCTGCTTGCTTCCCCCAAACATGTCATCTCCTCGGAAAAAACGTTTTCGCCACGTCACTATAGCGTCTTAATCCCGATGCGTGGTAATGGACAGCGTCCATGGATCGGTCGTGTCGTGGAACCACTCGACTTCAGGCCTTGCTCCGGTCGCTTGTTCGATGGCGGCTGGCACGTCATCGATCGCGTAGTTGAACCACATGGATTCGATGGCGGCATGAGGGGTGTTGATGAAGCAGGGACGCACATGGCTCTCCCCCGCCATTCCATGGCCGAGCATGATGCCTTGGGCCCTCATACGGGCTTCATACCGGGCTTGTTCGATGGCGTCGGTCACCGGGTGGTGACGCAAATCGCTGGTTACGTACACGTCCGCACCGGTGGCACGCACCTCGTTGAACAGGGAGTCCCCGGAACCAGGCAGAATGGCCACATACTGAACAGAAGTGTCCGAATCGCCGCATACCTGGATGCCGAGCGCGGTGGTCATGCCATGATCGGACACTTCGTCGAATACGCGCTGAGCGAAATCCCTCAGGGCAACAGGCTTCGGCAAACGACCCACACGCCCCAAGCCGACCGGATGAGAGGCGTTGGCATCGTCAATCGGCACGAGTGGTTTCTGGTCGATGAGTCCGAAGTAGTCGGCCGCAGCCTGCCCCACGCCGCGATACGCAGCGTCAGCATTGGTGTGCCCTACCCACAGCCCGCAGCCTTGCTGGTAGAGCCTGCGGACGATGTCGCCCCGGAAACCGAGTCCGCTCGTCTCGTGTACGGAACGGAAGAACAACGGGTGATGGGTGATGAGCAGGTCCGCGCCAGTAGCGATGGCCTTGTCGATGATGGCGGAGGTCGGGTCGGCGGCGAACACGATGCGGTGCACGTCGTGGCTCAGATCGCCGACGATGAGACCCGGCTCATCCCATTCCTCGGCGTAGCGCAATGGGTACAGGGTCTCGAGAACGTCGATGACTTGCTTGAGATTCGGCATATGTCCCATTGTAGTGGGCTATTGCGGCAAGGGACTCATTCTGCAATTGCGGACAAGCCATGCTCGTGCTCTTCATTGCTCGACTATCGGCTCGCCTTCGCCTACAAACAATCCACTGGACTGTTTGCTCAACGGCTCAGCCTCCTCACCCGAGGGGAGCTAGAAATTGTCAGTGTGCGGCGAGCTGCCAGTCGGAACCGATACCGCACGATACGTCCAGCGGCACGGCAAGGTCGACGGCGTGTTCCATGGCGTTGCGTACCAGTTCGGTGACCTGGTCGCCTTCTCCCGGCGCGATTTCCACTACCAGTTCATCGTGAATCTGCAGAATGATACGGCTCTTGACGTGGGCCTCTGCCAAGGTCTGCTCGGCGCGAATCATCGCGATCTTCATGATGTCGGCGGCAGATCCCTGAATCGGTGCGTTGAGTGCCGCACGTTCGGCGGCCTCACGCGCAACACGATTGGTCGAATGCAGGGCCGGGAAGTAGCGACGCCGTCCGAAAATGGTTTCCGTATACCCCTTCTCTCGGGCATTGGCCACCAGCGATTCAAGGTAATCGTGCACCTTGCCGAAGGTATCGAAATACCGGTTTTTCAACGCTTCCGCTTCACGTGGCGCGATCTTGAGCTGCTGGGCGAGACCATACGTGCTCAGACCATAGGCCAATCCGTAGCTCATGGCTTTTACGTGGCTGCGCTGGTCGCCGGTGATCTGGTCGACCGGCAGCTTGTAGACCATCGAGGCCACGTATTTGTGGAAGTCGGCTCCGGAGCGGAACGCTTCGATCAGCGCCTCATCACCGGACAGATCGGCCATGATGCGCAGCTCGACCTGTGAGTAATCGCAACTCATCAGGGCCTCGTACCCCTCCCCTGGCACGAACACGCCGCGAATCTCACGACCGGCGGCGTTCCGGTTGGGAATATTCTGCAGGTTCGGGTCCACGGAGCTCAATCGACCGGTGGCGGCAACGGTTTGCTCGAAAGTGGTGTGGATGCGCTCATCTGATGTGTTGGTGGCATCGATCAGCGTTTGGACGATCTGCTTGAGCTTGTTGATCTCTCGATGGCGCAGCAACGCCCCGAGGAAACCGTTGGCCCGCTCATTGTCCACTGATTTGACATACAGATCCTGCAATGCGGCCGCATTCGTGGTGTATGAGCCGGACTTGGTACGTTTGGTGGGTTTCAAACCCATATCTTCGAACAGCACCTTCTGCAGCTGCTTGGGGCTTTGCAGGTTGATTTCGGTGCCGGCATACTCCCAAGCCATTTCCTGTGCCTGGCGAGCCTCGGCGGCAAACTGGTCACGCATGGAAACGAGTCGAACGCTATCGACTTTGGCTCCTGTGTGCTCCATGCCGTGCAGCACGCGGGAAACAGGAAGTTCAATCGCGCGCATCAGCCAGCATTGTTCGCGCTCGTCGATAATCGGCCCGAGCGTGACGGCAAGGCTGCGGATAATGGCCAGATCACGCAGACGATGTTCGTTCGGATCTTCTTCGACCTGATCGTCGTCGAAGTCCAATGTGCCTTGCGAAGGCTGTTCGGTTTCGGTGAAGTGGATGTCGAGGAAGTGCTCGGCCGCCTGCTTGAGGCTATCGGCGTGGAAATCCGGTTGGGCCAGATACCCGGCAAGCTTGGTGTCGAACATCGGCAGGTCCAGGTCAAGATCTACCGCGCCCAGAAGATGCAGCAACTCTTTATACCCATGCACGATGGTGCGGGAGTGCTCGCTTTCCAGGAACCGCGCAAGCTGTGCTCGCAGGGTATCGGTGATTGGAAGGGGCACTATGGCCGCTGATGTTGCCGTGGCCACGGCAATGGTTTGTGCCGTGGCACGCCCCGGCCTTTCGTCGCCCCACGCGGCCACGGTCCAAGCGCGGCCGACCGCGTCGCCGCAGACGGCATGCCGCTGCGAACCATCGCCATAGTCGGAAACCGTGAAATCGGCGATTTCACCGGGAACATTGATCTCGACGCGATGGGCCTTGACCCATTCGTCGAACTGCTCCGAAGAGGTGATGCTCGTGGGTTCCGGCAGGTTCAGATCGAGACTGTTATCCTGCTCGTCCTGTTCATTATTCGTAGACTCGCCGGCTCCGGATGTGTTGGAAACCTTGGCCCCGGTATTGAAGGTTTTCAGCACGCGACTCTTGGTGCGAGGTCCGAATTCAAGTTCCTTGAACAGGGCGTCGATTTGTGCCACGTCCACGGTGCCGAATGTCAGATCCTCGATATCGACGCCAAGATCGACATCTCGTACCAGTGCGTTGACTTTGCGATTGAGCTTGACCTGGTCGATATTGGCCCGCAGCGATTCGCCTTTTTTGCCGCCGATTTCATCGGCGTGCTCGCAAATGCCGTCGAGGGAACCGAATTGGTTGATCCACTTGGCCGCAAAGCCATCGCCTACACCGGGCACACCGGGAATATTGTCGGCGGTTTCGCCGCGGAGCGCCGCCAGATCCGGATATTGTGCGGGAGTGACTTTGTATTTGTCGATGATGGACTGCGGCGTCATATGCTTCAGGTCTTTGAAGTGATGACCCGGGTACAACACGGTGACGTTGTCATCCACCAGCTGGAAGGCGTCTCGGTCTCCGGACAATACCAGTGTGTGGTAGCCGGCCTTGTCTCCCATGGTGGCGAGGGTGGCGATCACGTCGTCGCCTTCGAATCCCGGCTTCTCGATGTAGGTGACGCCGAGGGCCGTGAGCATGCGTTGAATCAATGGCAGCTGGGTGAGCAGCTCTTCGGGAGCCGCCTCACGGGTGCCTTTGTATTGCGGAAGCATCTCATTGCGGAATGTGCCGCCCTTCACATCGAAGGCGACGCCCAGATGGTCGGGGTTCTCCGCATCGATCACCTGCGCGAGCATGGTGGCAAAACCCCAGACGGCGTTGGTGGCCTGGCCGCTGGAAGTACTGAAGTTGTCGACCGGCAGGGCGAAAAATGCACGGAAGGCCAGCGAGTGGCCGTCCACCACCAGCAATGTTTCATTGGTGGGTACGGTCACGCTGGCCTCTCCCATAGTGTGTTTGTGTTGCTTTACGACTCAGCACGGTGATGCCGATAATCAGCGTTCGCCCGAATCAGAAGGCTTCGGATCGCCGTACTTGGCAATGATGGCCTGAGCCAGGCGCTTCTTGGGGATGCGCTGGTCCATGGAGGTCTTCTGAATCCAACGGAAGGCACCCTGCTCGGAGAAGTCAGCCTTGTCCATCAGCAGACCCTTGGCGCGGTCGACGAGCTTGCGCTCCTCAAGCGTGTCTTCGGCCTTCTTGAGCTTCTCTTCGGTTTCCTTGAGCTGGTCGGTGGTTTCCTTGAGCTTGCGTTCGCTGCGCTCCACGTTGTCCAGCAGATCGTTGATCTCGGCGAAACGGCCCATGGCCACCTCGAGGGTCGGCAGCAACTTGGATTCCTCGTACGGCTTGGTGACGTATGCCATGGCGCCGGCACCGGTGGCCTTCTTCACCAGATCGGTCTGGGAGAATGCGGTGAGCATGACGACAGGGGCGATGTTCTCATCGCAGATAATGCCGGCAGCGGCGATGCCGTCCATACGCGGCATCTTGACATCCATGCACACCACATCAGGGCGATACTTGCGGGTCAGTTCCACGGCTTCCTCGCCGTTGGCGGCCTGACCAACGACCTCATAACCGTTGTCTTCCAGCATGGCGACCAGATCCATGCGGTTCACGGCTTCATCCTCGGCCACGACGACGGTACGCGGACCATCCTCGGCCACGGCCTTGCGCTCAGCAGGTTCGCTTTCATCGGCCACGGCCTTGAGTTCTTCGTCGGTCAGCACCTCATCGACGTTGATACTCGGTTCTTCGGACTTCTTCCTTGCAGCCATACCAACCTCTTTCTTGAATTACCCAACAATGGGGTTCGTAATAATTTCAGCGAACTCCTAGCTAAAGTGCCCTCGGTGGGACTCGAACCCACCACCTTCGCATACCCTGCCGAGCTGAGGGCAATTCCTTGTCAGGAATCGCTCCTGACTCAGTTTACCCTCCTGTACATCCTGTTCGCGGTTTCTCTGCGAGTTTTGCCCGCACGCTGAACCGTTCCCGTTTTGTACGGCAGTCAAGAGTAGCGGCTGCGGACGCGGCCTGTCAAATATCGGCGTGTGGGAGAATGGAGTTTCCGTTTTCGCGGAGTGTCCACATAGATGCAGGGTTTACCAAGGTGACCGTGTTCTTTAGGGTGTGCGCTGCGCGAAGACGGTTTTTTATTGGCTGAAGGAGGCCGAAGATGGTTGAAGAGACAAAGAGGTCCTTGCGCCGCAGGCGTTTTGGGTGCATTCTCGAACGCAAGGGTTCGACAGGGGATGTCACGAGCATCGAGGCTCGTTATATCTCGCCGATCAATGGTCAGCGTGTGTCGAAACGTTTCGCGCCGGGCAGGCGGGGCGATGCCGAGGATTGGCTCGAGACCGAGAGGTCGATCGTCGATCTGCACCGTCGTGGGATGATGACGTGGATTCCTCCACGGGACCGGGATGGGAACACGTTGACGCCGAAGCTGACGTTCGGCGTGTTCGCCGACGGGTATGTGCGCCGGCATCGCAGGAAGGACGGCGCCGAGATCGCGGGCTCGACGTTGCGTAACCTGCGCAATGACATCAAGCATCTCAAGGAGGCGTTCGGCGACGTGAAACTGGCCGAGTTGACCGAGGAGCTGGTGACCGAATGGTATTACGGGCCGCATCCGAACGGGGAATGGCAGTTCCGCTCGGAATGCATCCGGTTGAAGATGCTGTTGCGGGCGGCGTGTGCGCCGGGCTCCAAGGGCGCTCCTCCCCTGTTGGCGGAGAACCCGTTCACGCTGCCGATTCCGCCCGAGCCGGAGGCCGGGTCGTCGGATATTCCGCCGGTCACGCCCGACGAACTGTACCATATATATAATGCGATGCCGGGCTATACGCGGTTGTCGGTGTATCTCGCGGCCTGTGCGGGCGGCATGCGCATCGGCGAGGTCTGCGGTCTGATGGACACGGACTTCGACTTGGAGAACAAGGTGCTGATGATCCGTCGCAGCGTCAGCCATGGCGCGGATGATCTGGGCCCGTCCCGGATCGGCAGGCTGAAGACGAAGGGGTCCCGGCGTACGGTGCCTATCCCGGACATGCTGATTCCGTTGATTCGCATGCATCTCGAGGATCGTCCGGACCAGTCGAACCACATGTTCTTCCAGGCCAAGCGCGGCGAGATCCTGTGTCAGAACACTCTGCGCAACCACTTCATGAAGGCCCGCAAGGCGGCGGGCCGTCCCGACCTGCAGTTCCGCACTCTGCGCGTGACCCATGCCACCCGTCTCATGCTCGATGGCAGCAGTCTCAAGGAGACGATGGACGCCCTCGGACATGTGAGGGAGGAGACCACGTTGCGGCATTACCTGCGTGCCGTGCCGGAGCATCAGAGGGAGGCCGCGGAACGCACCGCCGCCTATCTGCTGTCCGCGGACCCGTCGTTCGCGATCGCCTCGCTGCCTCCCGCTCCCGCCGGGCTGGACGCGGACGGCGATGCGGGCGACATGGCCGCGCTGGCGTTGCTGCTTGGCCAGGTGTCGACGCTGATGGCCGGCATCGCCGCCCGGAACTCGCAGCCGGCCGGCTAGCCCGGCCGTGCGTGACCATACGGGTTCATGCGCTTACGGCTGGACCGTCCATGCCCGCATCCTGCGCGGGTCCGGGACGGTCCGGCGTTTCCATGGGCATCGCGCCGGGCAGTACGGCGGGGTCGGGGAACATGTTCGCGGCGGGCCATAGCCCGGTCGGCCCCTCGTCGGGTGCGGGATCGTAGCCGGGGCCCGTCGCCTGCGCCTGGCGGATGCATTCGTTCACGCTTCCGTCGAACATGCTCGTACGGGTGGCGGCCCGGCGGACCAGGTCGAGGCCGGCGGCGTCGCTGCGGTCCATGTCGACGATGAGCATGGTCGGCATGCCCGCGCCGAGGATCAGGTGCCGGTCCGTGGTCTCTGCGAGGTCGTCGTGCGGCGTGATGATCGGATGGTCCGTGACCTGCAACGGGTTGGCGGGGTCGTCGGGCAGAGCGAGGTGGATGTCCTCCGGCTTGGTGGCGGGGATGCGGATGGGTTGGACGGCGAGCGGCTGGGCGGGGTCGGGGTTTCTGGTGGCGATTTCCCCGGTGATCCAGGCGGCGTTCCAGTCGTAGACGCCGAGGGGTGCGTGCAGGTCGGGCTCGGCCATGACGCGGGCCTGGAGCGCGTGGGCGCGGATGACGCCCCTGTTCTCATGCCAGTGGGAGTCGAGGAGTCCGATGGAGGCGAGCAGCTGGTCTCCCACCATGCGGCCCTTGTCCTTGTACCTGTTCCATTCCGCGGCTCCTTGCGGCTGGTCCGCCGGGTTGAGCGCGTCGCGTGCGATCTGGATGGCGCCGAGGGCGTGCGCGAGGTCGAGCGCGATGTCCTTCCATGGGCGGCGGGTGTCGATCGTGATGGCGTGTTCGTCGAGCCGGTAGCCCATGGGTTCGGCGGCGGCCTTCGCCTCGTGCCTGACGGCCAGGCCCTGCCGCGTGAGGGTCTTCGAGAGGGCCTGTGCGACCCGTGCGAACAGGTGGGTCTCCTCGGCCTCGTCGAGCGTGAAGTCGGGCAGGATGCCGCCCTTCTCCTGGATGTTTTGGATGTCCTGTTCGGTGTAGTCGCCACGGTCCTTGAGATGCGGGTCCTGCCAGGCTGGCGTGGTGTTGCGGGATATGTCGGCCATGATGGTCCTCCTTGATGGGCGGGGCCGTCTTTCGGCCCCTTCCCATCCGGCACCCGCACGCCGCGAGCCGCCGGCCGATTCCTTTTCCCATTTCAGATTCGCCGTTCAGGAACCTCGATGTCCGGTTTCCGTATCCGGCTCCTGTGCCTTGACCATCTTCATCAATGTCAGTCGGTTTTATATAATAAGAAAATGGTTTTATATAATAAGGAGGTGGATCATGGATTCCTCTTTTGGGAAAGAGGGGATATTATCCCGTCTGAGACTTCTCGATGAAGACCTTGATTTCCGTTTCGGCGGCGCGCGCAGGTTCGAACTCGTGATCTCAGGAGGCAGTGCTTTATCGATTCGAGGACTCATCCCTTCCCGTGTAACCACCGACATCGATGTGCTGTCCGTGCCCGACGAAGTCGTCGATTTGATGTCCGCCTATGACATGAACTCTCATGTGGACACTTTCCGGTATATGTATCCGACTCACTGGCACGACAGGATACGTCCCGTGGAATTTGATGGTTCGGTACTTGACGTATATACCTTGGGAAACGAGGATCTCGCCATAACGAAACTCCTTTCGTGGAGAGGCGACAAGGATCGAAGGGACCTTGAAAATATGTGGTCCAATGGGTCCATCAACCACAGCGCCTTGAACAGCATCCTTCTGGACATTACCGAGGTTCGTATCAATATCACAGAGGCTCAATGGAACCTGCTCAACCAACGAATAGCAGTTCTGGATGGTCGCGACCCCTTTTCTTCCGATACGAGTACGACTTTCGGATTTCCCTCCTTCTCATCCGATGACCAGCCATCGCCAGAACTCGATGCCCCTCATCCGTCCCTATGATTGGAGATCATTCGTGAGACGCCCCAACTTCGAGCCGTGGTCGCGCAGATACCTGTTGCACCTTTCCGGGTTGTCGAGATTCGATTTTCCTCGTCTGTGCGTCATGGCGTGCCATAGTGAAGGACGGCTGCGCGAGCCTTTGTTGCTGTACGCCCTGCAGTCGGACCGTTTTCCCGAGCTGATGGCCATGACCGACGATTCCGAGCTGAGGGGTGAATACGAGCATGCGGCCGATTCTCTAGGGGAACTCGCCCCCCAAGACTATGCGTTGGAGCACGGCTACGACCCTTCCACCGGTGACAGGTACCGGAAGGTGTTGAACTCCTTCTATGCCGACTGGCACAGGCCGGAGACTCTTGCCCGCTCGAAATCCATCAGAAGGGATGCCTGTCTTCGCGCGAAACGGGAGAGGGGCGTGCCTGTCGCGCCGATCTGCCGTGAACTCGGACTGAATGTCGGGAACGTGAACGCGTGGCTCAAGAATGGGGACATGTCGAAGGTGAGCCTGGAGAACGCGACCAGACTGGCACGAGCGTTCCGCGCGGCGTGACCGGGCCTTTCCGTTATCGGGGTTCCGGCCTGTGTATCGGATGCATACGCCGTCCAGCGAAAGGCCTTTTATCATTCGTCCCGTCCCCGGCATGTACTTCACGACGTACAATCGGGATATGGGAGAAATCACGATGGAACCGGCTTACCGCGGTATCGAGGAGGAGACCGTCACGCGTCTGCCGTCCAAGGCGTTCGACGAGTTTCTCAAGGCCCTCGACAGGCCGGTGCCGCAGACCGCCCGGGACCTTATCGGCATGGAGCCCGATTGGCTATGAGGTTCGCGTCCCCGCGTAGGGCCTGGTCCGGCGACGTGCTCGACGGGTTCGACGCGGCGTCGCGCCCATCTACGAGCGGCTGCCGCTTCGTGCGCGGGACGCCGAGAAACACGGACATCGGCCGTATAACGTAAGTTGAAAAACAGCAGGCTCTCCGCCGCGGGACGGAGGGCCTGCCTTCGGGTGGAGAATCAGATCTCGGCCAGCGCCTTGTCTAGGAGCGTGCGCACCGCATTGCTGCGGCTCATGTGGTGTTTGCGCATGTACCGTTCCAGCTTCGCGTCGCGTTCGTCGTCCAGACGGACGCGGATCACGTTGGAGGCAGGGGTGCTGCCCACGGCTAGGGGACGGCCTGGGGTCCTCTTCAGCGCCTCGGATAGCTGCTCGTCGGTGTAGCCCCTCTCGGCCTCCTCGGCATCGGCCTTGAGCATCGCGGCCTCGTCGGCCGGCAGTTCGTCGTAGGAGAGGATGTCGTAGTTCATGTCCATTGCCTGCCTCCTTCCAGCAGTTTCACGTATTGGGTCCTCATGCGCATCGCATGGATGAGCGCCGGCCCCCTCGATGTGTCGGCCACCACCACCTCCAGTGGAAGGCCGTCCGGTGATATACCCAGATACAGGACCTTGAGGGGGTCCTCACGCAGCACGAGGTCGTGAAGCGGATGCTCCACCACGTACATGGCGTCATCCGGTTCGATGCCGTGCTTGAGCGCCGAGGGGAATATGTTCACGATAATATTGTGACACAAAATAGGCGACGGGTCAAGGACGCATGGGGCACGGTCCGTCACGGCCATTGTGGTCCAGTTGACGATCGAACTGCTGATGGGCATCGATCTCTTCCTGTTGGGATTGATCCTTTGCCTGGTCGCGTTGCCGTTGGAGGCGGCCTGCTGGTGGCGTTGGAGGCTGTCGCGCATGGACGCCGATACCGCCCTGACCCTCGCCCGGGCGTTGTTTTCCTTCAGGGATTACGTCTCGGTTAGATGAGCCGCCCTGTTTTGTCCGCATATCGATGGCATGCGTCGCATGGCTTGAGTGACAACCATGACAATAATCAGAAGGAGGCGTGCGATGACGGGTTCGGCTCATGGCGGTCCGGCCGACGACAATGATGTCGGAGGTGTTTTCCGCGTATGCGTGGGCGTAGAAGAATCGGCTCGTTCCGCCCCGTTGATGTGGGGTGTTTTCGATGAACCGTTGACGGATCATGATCTGCTGGTATTGTCGCGCGCGTTTGATTTCTCGGACGGGCTCAGGGAGCATTGCGTGCCGGCCGCGTGGGAGGCCCTTGATTCGACATTGGATTCCGGGGTGCGCGAGCTTGTATCGCATCCGCCCCGGACCGAGGCCGAGCTTGCGGCGGCCATCGCGGGTTTGGGTCATGCCGTCGCCCGGCGGGCGGTGGATGGCGCGCTCGATCGTCTTCAGTCCAGATGGCTGTAACGCTGCACTTCGATGATGTTGCGGGGCAATCTGTTCTCCGTTTCCCCGGATGGCGCATGTTCCGTCCATCGTGTGGACTGGTTGGTCCGTCTGCAGTGGTCGGCTATCTCCTTTGATATGAGCCGCATGGTCTTTCCTGATGGTTCGGACGGTTTCGGTCAGCTGGGGAATGTACATGGTCCCATTATCCCCAATATCCCTTCTTTGGCCCGATATCGGCGGGACCTGGTGTTGCGGCGACGTGGATGGCCGGATTGTGCGTCGCGTGTGTTGGGAGGCTTGCATGGCTGGTGGCGAGGGGAAGCGGGGGTCGTCGGGCAAGGCGTCCGTGGTGGCCGGCATGGTGGTCGCGGCCCCGCTGCTCACGGTCGTGGTCGTGTTGTTGTGCCTGGTGATCCTGGTGGTCGCGATACTGCAGTCGGATTACGGTCTGGGGACGCGTTGCGTGACGGGCTCCTCGTCGTGGGTGGATTGGGCGGTGTCGGTCGCGAAGGACGATAAACATGGGTATTCGCAGCCGAACCGCGGGGGCGACCCGGATTACGACTGTTCGTCGTTCGTGTGGGCGGCGTTGCGCCATGCGGGTTTCGACGTGGGGTCGAGCCCGTTCAACACTGACGGCATGGATTCGGTGTTGAAGGCGGCCGGTTTCGAACGGTCGGATTTCAGGGATGTGGCGTCCCTGCAGGCGGGCGACGTCGTGTGGGCGGACGGGCATACGGAGATCTACATGGGTGATGGCGAGTTCGTGGGCGCGCATTGGGACGAGAGGCACGGGATCGAGGGCAGGACGCCCGGCGACCAGACCGGCGACGAGATCGGCGTGACGTCCACGTTGAACGCGCGGTACACGCGCGTGTACCGTGCGCCGGCCTCGCAGGGCTCGCAGGCGGTGTCGGGCGGCACGTCGGATTCCGGTTGGGACGGGATGGGCGCGGAGCAGGCGAAGGCCTCCTGGTTCGGCGGTCTGGCCGGTCCTGGCAATACGTGCGTCTCGTATCCGCAGGGCCAGTGCACGTGGGGCGCGTGCCTGCGCGCCTACCGTCTGGGGTGGAAGCATGTGGGCCAGTATTGGGGCGATGGCGGCATGTGGGCCTCGTCCGCGGCCGCGGAGGGTTACAGGGTGACGCGGACGGCCCCGGTGCCGGGCGCGATCGTGAGTTTCCCGCCCGGCGTGCAGGGCGCTGATCCGGCGGCCGGGCATGTGGCCGTGGTCGAGTCGGTGGACGCGTCGAAGGGCACGTTCACGATCAGCGAGATGAACGCGCATGGCCCGGTGTACACGTCGCGCGAGCTGCCCATCGCGGGCGGCGCGAACTTCATCCTTCCCAAGGACCCGATCCACGGGGCCGGCGGCGGCTCCTCGTCGACGGCGACGTGCTCGGCGGGCGACCAGGACGGCGAGAAGGCGAGCGTGGAGGAGGCGAAGAGGATCGCGAAGCGCAAGATGAAGGACATGGGCTGGGATGACGGTTCCCAGTTCGAATGCCTGGACACGATCTTCACCGAGGAGTCGGGCTGGCGGTGGGACGCGGAGAACCCGGACAGCGGCGCGTACGGCATCCCCCAGTCGCTGCCGGCGGAGAAGATGGCCTCGGCCGGCCAGGATTGGCGGACGAACGCGGCCACGCAGATCGACTGGGGCCTGAAATACATTCGTGACAGGTACGGGACGCCGTGCGGCGCGTACGCGGAACGCAGGGCCAAGGGCTGGTACTGAGATTATCGGCGTCCGTTCGGGTGGTTTTTCCGGGAGCGGTCGTCTCATGGCGTTCCCGGGCCGGCCGGCGCATGATTTTCTTCTCTTTTTTCCCGTGCGCCGGCGGGCCGCTTTCCTTCACGGCCCCATGCCCCCTCCCCGGGCGTGGGGCCTTTCCTTTCTTTCCGGCCCGTTATCGGCCGTGGGCCGTGCCGGCGCGTGGTGGATGCGCGGGCCCGTGTTGTCGGGCCGTGGAGGCTTGTGATGAGGGAGGCTGTGATGTCCGGGATGGTGTTGGCCGATGATTCGCTGATCAACCTGTTCCCCGATCCCGCGTGGGATGTGGCGGGGTTCAGGGACCTGGCGGGGGGCGTGATAGCGGTGTGCCTGTACGCGGCGGTCGCGATGGTGATCGTCGGCGTGCTGACCCTGCTGCCGGGCCTGATCACGAACAACATGATGGAGCGCGCGTTCTCGTGGAGGCGGCTGCTGTGCGCGTTGATGATCCCGTTGACGATCGGCGCGGCGACGGGCGGGTTCGCGTGGGGCGCGGGCGCGTTCGGCGCGGACGGGCTGGCGGTGAACGACTCGTACCAGTCCGCGAACGGTCATCCCGACTGGAAGGGCGTGAAGAACGACGAGGCGAAGAAGTCGGATGATCTGGGCGGCGTGGTCCGGCAGTTGGGCGAGGACATCGCGAACCGTGTGGGCAAGGCCGCGGGCGACGCGATCGACAAGGCCCTGTCGACGGGCAAGAAGGCGTGGCAGTGGCTGTCCGGCGGCGACGGGAAGGGCAACGTGTTCCAGAAGGCCGGGGACGCCGCGTCCGGGGCCTGGGACTGGCTGTCCGGCGGCGACGGGAAGGGCAACGTGTTCGAGAAGACGGGCCAGGCGGCGGGCGACCTGTGGTCGTCCCTGTTCGGCTGAGCCGTCCGGCCCGTTATCGGCGTCGGGCGTCGTACGGGCCCGGTGGCGGTGGGGAAAGGAGGGTGAATCATGACCATTATTCATCCAATCGCCGCCACCGCGTCCGATATCGCGCTGGCGTTGACCGACAACGACCTGTCCGGGTTCTCCGTGTCCCCGAACTGGACGTTCTTCCCGTTCATGAGCCTGGTGTCGAACATCGTGGGCGGCCTGTGGGCTTTGGGCATCTTCGTGGCGACGGCCGCGTGGATCATCGCCGCGTTCTCCTGGGTCGTGTCCAAGGCGATCCACAACAGCACGATGCAGCAGTACAGCGGCATCGTGTTCGTGTGGATCGCGCTGGGCATGATGCTGCTCGGCTCGGCCATGGCGATCGTCAAGTTCGCGTCCACGCAGGCCCTGTTCTGACCTCGGGGCCCGTCCCCTTTTCCTCCGGGCCCGTCCCGCCGTCGGGGCGGGCCCTTTCCTTTCTTTGCTGTTTTTCCGTTGTTGGGAGGCTGTCGTGGGCGATATCGTCGAGGCGGTGCTGCAGAAGCTGTTCCCGTGGATGCTGGATCCGATGGGCAAGGCGTTGCAGGGCATGATGGTGGGCGCGTTCTCGTCGACCGCCGGGTCCGTGTCGTACGCGGAGTGGAACGTGGCGATCACGGCCGCGAACAGGATCGGCTGGGTGATGGGGTTCGTGAACATGCTCATCTGCGCGGTGGGCGCGGTGCATGCGGCCGTGAAGGCCAGCCCGGCGGAGTCGGTCAAGTCGTTCGCGATGGCGGTGCTCGCATGGCCGTTGACCGCGATCTGCGTGAGCGTGATGATCACGTGCGAGGGGATCGTGAGCCTCCTGTCCGCGAGGATCCTCGCGGTGGGCGCGGACACGACCAAGGGCCGGGGCATGGAGTCGATGGTGTCGGCCATGTTCAAGAAGATCCTGGAGCAGGCGTCCGTCCTGCATTCGCTGACGATGCTGCTCGTCTATCTGGTGTTGTTCGTGGGCGTGTTCCTCCTGTGCTGCATGCTCGCGGCCCGCACCCTGTGCCTGGTGCTGCTGGCCGCGATCGCCCCCTTGCCGGTGATGAGCGCCGGCTGGAAGGCGACCCGGCCGGCGATGCGCCGCTGGCTTTCGGCCGTGGTGGGCGTGATGCTGGCCAAGCCGTTGGCCGCGCTGGTGATCACGGTCGGGTCGGCGCTGATGACCTCGCAGACCACGTCGGGCGTGGGCGAGGGCAGTTTCTGGGATCTGCTGGTCGGCGTCGCCGCGATCTACATGGCCTGCTATTCGCCGAAGATGATCATGCCGGTCGTGCAGTTCCTGGGCGACGACCGGAGCATGGGCATGCAGCAGGCCGCGAGCCAGGCGGGCCGGAACGCGCTGGTGACCGCGGCCCAGCTGACCCGGCAGGTCGTGACCGCGGCCGCCGGGGTGGCGACCGGCGGGGCCGCGGCGGCGGGCGTGCAGTTGCCCGGCATGGCGCAGGGCGGGCTGGCCGCCCTGACCGGCCAATGGGGGCAGGTCGGCGAACAGGCCGGAAAAATGCTCGCCGGCTCCAAGGCCGACGGCAAGGACAAGGATGATGGCGGCGGGGCCCGGGATTCCGGCGCCCATGCCGCCGACCCGTCGAAGGACGACGGGTACGAGCCGCCGGTCTCCGCTCCCCCGGGCCCGGATGGCTCGGCCATTCCGTCGCCCGATGGCGCGTCGTCCGCCGGAACCGCGCCCGGCGGCGAGGGAGGGGACGGTGGCCGGGGCGTCGCGGGCCTTGACGGTTCGGACGGTGCCGACGGGATCGGCGGCGAGGGCGGCCTGGGCGGCGCCGGCGGCGAGGGCCGGACCGGATCGTCCGGCGCTCCGGGGTCTCCGGGCGATCCGGGACCTGCCGGGATGCCCGGACCGGACGCGGTGCCGGCGCCCCCGGTCTCGCCGCAGTCGCCGTCGGGCCCGGTCCTGGCCTGACTTATCGATGCGTTGCCGGGTGGCGTCCCCGTATGGGCGGGGATCGCGCCCGGCCCTTTTTTCTTGTTTGATCGGAGGTTGCTGATGGTGGATGCCGATGGCAGGGACGGCGGGGCGAGGGTGCCCACGGCGGCGTTCAGCCGCCTGTCGGCCACGAACGTCTTGTTCGGGTGGACATGGCCGCAGATCGGCGTGGGCCTGGCCGGCCTGGTCATGGTCGTGGGCGGCGCGGCGGCGGGCATGGTGCTGCCGTTGATGCTCGCTGGCGGCGTGGTCATGGCGTACGGGCTGATCCGTTACGAGGGGTTGAGCCTGATGGCGTGGACGTACGTGTGGCTGGCGTGGCGGCGGCGTGTGCGCGACGGGTCGACCCGATGGTCGGCGAGTCCGCTCGCCTCGGGCCGGCCGGCGGGCGTGCTGGGCGTGTGGGGCCAGGTCGGGTCCCGGGCCCAGGTGGTCGAGGGGTCCGGCGTGGAGGTGGTCGGCACCCCGTTCCATGGGGCCTGCTACCTGTTCGACCCGGAACGCCGGCGGGCGACCGCGGTGCTCGCGTTGAAGGTCGAGGAGTGGACGTTGAGCACGGATGCGTCGAAATCGTCGCGTGCGGCCGCCTTGAACGATCTGACCGCCCGTCTGGCGGACACGCCGGGAGTGGTCGAGCTCAAGGAGACCGCGCTCCTGCTGCCGGGAGCCGCGCCCGCTCCGGATCTGCCCGACGATGGCGGGTCGCCGGAGTGGATGCGCCGTGATATGGCGGAATTGTGGGCCCTGCCGGAGGTCATGACCCCGTTGGCGAATGTGAGCTACGTGTCCGTGACCTGCGACGTGGACCGGCTCAAGGGCGTGGACCGCGCCCGTGGCCGGCTCACGGAACGCGAGCGGGTCGGGGTCGCGTTGGGCGATCTGGTGAAGATGACCGTCGCCCCGGCCCTGGTCGAATGCGGGGCGCGTCCCGGTTCGGTGCGCTGGTGCGGACTGGACGACCTGCGCACGCTGATCCGGTCGGTTTCGGATCCGGCCGGCAACGCGGACCGTCCTCCGGTCACCCGCGACGAGCCGACGCTGGGCTGGTGCGAGGAGAGCCTCGACGGGGAGAGCGTGACCCTGGAATCGTGCGTGGCGCGCACCTGGTGGGTGACCCAGTGGCCCGACCGGCCCGTGCCGGCGGGCTGGACGCGCGACATCCTGCAGGGCGGCAGGATGATCGCCCTGACCCATATCTGGAGGCCCATGAGCATGGAGGAAAGCGAGAAGGACCTGCGTGACCGCGAGTCCAGCATCCTGCAGCGCGACACGTTGCAGAACCAGCGGAAACTGTCGCGCGACGAACGCCGTGAGCGCCGCGAGCAGCGGCAGCGAGAGGCGGAGCAGGACGCGAACTGGCCCGACACCGACCATCAGGGGTATATCGCCCTGTTCGCCCCGGACCGCGACGCGCTGGCCGTGTTCGAACGCGACCTGCGCGTGCGCGTCGGCAAGTACCATCTGCGCCTGTCCGGCCTGCGCGGACAGCAGCGGCAGGCGTTGACCGCGGTCCTGCCGCTGGGGTTGTGACCATGGGCGCGCACGGCCAGGAGGACTGGTTCGACGAGGTCATGCCCGGGTTGGACGACGGGCGGCCTGGTGGGAAGCGGCGTTTTCCGTGGCCCGGCCGGCATGGGAAGGACGACGGGGACGAGGCCGAGGCCCGCACCAGGCCCCGTATCGGGGTGCGTGTGGGCGTGGCGACGGTGATCGTCACGGGTCTCATGGTCACGGCCGGGCTGACTGCGGGCATGGTCTCCGCGAACCGGCGCGAACGGCTGGCCGACGCGTCGGCGGCGTGCGAGCGGTCCGCCCGGGCATGGTCCGCGGGATCGGCCGCATGGGGCCGGGACCGCGACCGGATCATGGGATCGGTCGACCTCGACGCGCTGCGCGCCACGGACCCCGATATGGCGGGCTCCCTCGAACGGCTTTCCTCCGATCCGGCCACGCCGGCCGGCTGCACGGCCGGAGGCGACGCGGCAACGCTCGACGCGGACGCGAAACGCATCTCCAAGGCCGCCGACAGGCTCGCGAAACGTTCGGAACGGCTGGAAAAGGCCGTGGCGAAGGCCGGCCAGACGGTCGGCGACGCCGAATCGTCACGGGCCAGGAGCCGGCTCGAACGGGCCGTGGCCGACGCTCGGGGCCTGCTGGCGGGGAGCACGGCGGACCAGTACAAGGTGCCGTACCTGTACCGTCGGCTCGGACAGCTCACGGAACAGGCGGCGGGGCTGCTCGACGACGGGTCCGCGTCCCCGGCGGACATGGACCGGCTCTCCCAGGGCATCGGCGCCATGGTCGCCTCGCTCGCCTCCGGCACGCGATGACGGGCCGCCATACGGTTATCGGTCCGGCGCACGCGTGTACGGACAAACGGATCAGGAAACAGGAGGGAATCGGTCATGCCGTGTCGGTCAGAGCGTTCCGGACTCATCGAACGCGCCATAGCGGGCGTCCATCGCGTCGTCCCATTCGTGGCCGCGCGATCAATGGGGGCGGGCCGATGATGCACCTCATACTCGTGACCGCCGTCGTCATCATTCTCGCCGCGTCCTGTCTGCTGACGTTCGCCCTGTGCCGCGCGGCCACGCGCCGCGACATGCTTGAGGCCCGTTGGCGTGAGGAGTCGGCCGGTTCCGTGGGTGAGGAGAGCCATGAGAGCGCATGAAACGCTTGAGCGTGCCGGGCGTCAGGGCGGCTTCCCGGCCCGTGGTTCCGCTTCGGGCCTGTTGGCGGCCTGCCCGTCGGACGGCAGCCACGACTTCTACCTGTCGATGATGCTCGACGTTCCCGTGCCGCGCGTGCCCATGCTGCGCGCACGTCTGCAAGACTCCCGCCGAGGGGGTGCCGCATGAGCGTGAACGCGGTCGATTGGGCGCTCAGGTTCGCGCCCGTGGACGCCAGGCACAACGGTGCCGCTCGCGTGCTGATGTGTCTGGCGAACGTGGCCGACGACGAGGGGCGCAACGCGCATCCGACGCACAGGAAGCTGGCCGCGTGGTGCAAGTGCAGCGTGAGCACGGTCAAACGCCACCTGTCATGGCTGGAAGCGAACGGGCTGATCCGTCGCGGCGACCAGCGCCAGGCCGGGCATTTCAGCGAGTGGCACCGGCCCGTCGTGTGGGACCTGTGCCTGGGGAACCGTCTGGAGCTCGACCCCGACTTCTTCGACTCGAACGACATCGACTCGACCCGAGGCGGACGGCCTTCCACGGAAAACAGGGCGAAGGGAAACCCCGGCTCACATGTGGACCGTGGTTATGTCGACGGGGACACGGGAAAACCCCAGCTCACGGGTGAACCACGGTTCACAGCTGTGACCCCACCCCCAGCTCACCTGGTGAGCTACAGTACGTCCCTAGTACGTAATAACCCCTCTGCCCCTACGGGGCATCTCCCCGCAAGCGGAGAGACCTCCCCGGACGATGACGGAATCCGCGATGACGGTTCATGGGCCGACACCGCCGGAGCCGAACCC
>OIXX01000558.1_pt1 | contig 20712 bp, 22 predicted proteins | sample 1588161 | NCBI WGS metagenome assembly OIXX01 (sample SAMN03283274) | human gut metagenome | biome: human-associated habitat; material: feces | host: Homo sapiens | place: Peru | collected 2012
AGCACGAAACCGCCGTATGCGGAACCGCACGTACGGTGGTGTGGGAGGTCGGTAAATGTGAAAATAGGAGGCAAATGCCTTTTATGATTAGCATTTACCTCCTACCCGATTCCATACGAGGTAGGTGTGGGTGTAGGCGGTGCCCAGTTTCTCCTGTGCCCCATCGCAGTGAGGGTCGGGGTGGGTCGAGTAGCGGGTGCGGCTCTTCGCCAGGCCCATGTGGGCATAATCAGCATAGAGCAGATACTGGCCGCTCTGGTAGTACTGGATATGAAGGGCACAGAGCTGGCGGTTCAACTCCTGTGCCGTGATACCCAGCTCCTTCGCTATCTGCGTGGTGGTATAGCAGGAAACAGAGTTGAGCACATTGTCGGTGTAGAGCGCCTTCGGCAGAAGATGATCCACCTGATTCTCCAACTGGATGATGTTCTCACCGTTCTTGGCGATGCAAACTACCTGTTCGTCTACCACACCGTTCAGCCGACGAATCTCCGTATCCTGTTCTCCGATGAGTTTCTTCTGCTGATCAATCTGCACCTGCTGGTTTTTCAGCAGATTCTCCTTCTCCTTGAGTGTAGCTCTGAGAATCTCTTCAGCATGTCGAATCGTCTCCTCATCACTCTCGCCCTGCTTTACCGGAATATAACCGCCCGTCTTGCGAATCTGTGGCAGCACCTCGGAAGTAACCCAGTTTTTGAACTTCACCGCTGTAGGAAGCTTGGACCCGAGAACCAAAGCATAGAATCCGCTCTCGTTGACGAAAAGCACTTGAGACCATCGCTTAGCTTCACTTCCATCCTTCTTAATACCTGTCACTACCCATGCCCCTTGTTTTAAGGTGTCATGTGGGTTAACGAACTGATATACAGCGTTATAAGATTTCTTGTACCCCAGTATGTCGCAGACATCTTTCGCGCAGAACAAGGGCTCCCCGTTTTCATCTGTCTGAGTAAGAATCTTACCGAATTCAGGGTTTTCAAACACAACAGCATTTCCCGCTGTCTTTTCATTCTTCATCTCTTCTTTTTTTGTTTTATAATTTTTTTCCATGATATAAAAATGTTTAATTATTAATGTTGAATTATTAGTGTTGAGTGTTGAATGTTGAATTATTAGTGTTGAGTGTTGAATGTTGAATGTTGATTTTTTGCCTAACGGACTCAAGGGCGCTAGCCTAATTCAACATTCAACACTCAACATTCAACATTACAAAATCGTTCCCCAAATGCTCTCATCCCTGTCTCTCGCAGCGGTAATGGCATTGATGAGGCGGTGGAGCCAGATACGGGAGTTCACAACCATGCCTTTTACACGGTTCTCACCCACCAGGATGCAGCCCTGCGTATCATCGGGATAATTGCCGGCATGGATGCGGATACCCTCAAAATTGGGGACACCCAACAGCAGCGGCAACCATATCTGAAACCTCGGCGACTTGCTGATCACCACCGGATAAGTGCCCTCAGGTATCGCCGTCTTGCCCTTCATCTTCTGCGCCTTCTTGCCCGATACACGCCCCAACCGCACATTCTCCTCGGCAGGACTTAGCTCCACACCCAGAAGATTGCGCCAGCACGGCTCCAGCGTATCACAGAAATACGAGTCCGCATTCAGCTTCTCCTGGGGCACCTCGCACACCGTCTTCAGCCCCCTGCACTTGTTCACACTCTCAATCGTGCGCTTCTTCACATCCTCATCCTTCAGGATGTAAAGGCGACCTATCGTGTAGGTCTTCTTCTTCGCTATACGTTTTAAAACTATCTGCATAAGTAAAAATAAATTTAAGATTTAATAACCATACCGTCGTGGCGGTACTTAAGCTTCTCAAAACTGTCACAACTGTCACAACTGTCACGCTTGCCCGTGTACTGATACGCCCGCCTGATGTAATTCCGGTGCAGCCACTGCCTGATCATCATATCGGTACCCTTCGCAGCCAAACCATGCTCCAGCCGGATGGCAAGCAACTGCGCAGCCGTAAAGTTATCGGGCAGAATCTGTAAAAGATTCTGAGGTCCACGCTTCGAACTCTTCTCCGCCATAAAGTTCTCCTTCGCAATCATGTCGCCGAAGAACCGCATCTTGCAGTACAGGTCATACTGCTCGCTCCAGCGGATAAACTCGTCAATCTCCGGCTCCCACTTGCAACCATTGGCTACATACAGCACGCACGCCTTCAGGTAAGCGATGACGTTGGCACGGAACGAGAGATTCTCAAACGTCCTGTCCTGCGACAGCCGGGCAAACTCAGCATTCTCATCCTTCAGTTTGAGGGCAAGCTGAAACGCCTCCTTACACTCAATCAGACCCGTTACTTTGTTCAGATTTTCGATGTAAGGCCGTAGCGCCTCACGGTACGATTCATCATAAGTTCCGTAAACAGGCATATCTTCGCCGATTTCCCTTTCGGGGATGGTACAGAAGTTGATACGGCTGATAGGACCATCGGTAAGAACCTTAGAGAAGTAACGCTGACCCTTCTGGATGGTGGTAGATGCATTCCAGTTGAACCGGATGGTAACACGCTCCGTAACACTCATTGTTCCTACGCTGGTTTGTCCATATTTATTACCCGGGTCTGCTGCCAGGCACATGATGCGGAACTGCTGGTTTCCGCTACCCTTGAGCGCATCAAACTGGTCTAGCTCATTGAGCGAAGTATAGAGGAAATGTTCCTGCGCTTCAGCCGTTCTCATCACGAAAGCCGGGTTCGTCATATCCGCATCAATCTCTTGGATAATCAGGTTTTCTGGTCTCTTGCGCTTATCCTTGTTGGCACCCTTGCGCAGCATCTCATCCTTCCACGCCTTTTCGCGCTTCAGGTTTTCAGCATCCCTCAGCCTGATATCCTCCATAATGAAATCGATGGGCCTGTTCACGCTGCTTTTACCCGCTCCGGTACCCGCAAGCAGCAGCGTCATCAGTCTCGCCTCGTGCTCCACGTTGTCAATATACCGGAACCTCGTCTTCCAGAGATGCGTAGCCAGCGGCGGGAAGATAGCGTGCGCCACAGCCGGCTTATAAAGTTCCGGCGTCCTCGATATCAGCAGCTCCACCAGCTTCGGCAGTTTCTTCGGCATCTCCGGCGGGTCAGGATAATCCTCCCCGGTATTTTGAACTTTGAGATTCGAACTTTGAACAGTATAATTAGTCACAGCATTCGAATTATTCACTCTTCGTTCTTCACTCTTCACTTCATTCGCCTTCTGCTCCGCAAGCGCATTCACCCTCATCACTTCCCTCGACATCGGCTTCGTATTGTCAGCATATTTCGCATAGAAGTCGTGAATCAGCTGATGGCAGTCGTTCTCCTGATAGTAGCTCGGCATTTTCACCCTCACCACCTTCATCAGTTCCTCTTCCTCCATCACCCTCGAAGCACCGGCGCTCATGATAGCCAGCAGCGAAGAGTGTCTCGACCCCACGGTATCAATCTCCATACCCCCGAGTCCGGCAGCCTGCGTAAAGAGGTCAAATGCAATCAGATTCTTCTCCCTGGCTCCCAGTCCGCCAGCATCCTGATTGCCTCCAGAATCCCCGATATGAGGAGCATCAGCACCATGGCTATCACCAGGTTGGGCAGGCTGAACAGCAGAGCCAGCAGAAACAGCAGGATTGCCGTCATTGCCCGATAGTCTATTATTTTCATTATTCTTACCATTGCTATTAATTTTTAACTGTAAACTATTAACTTTCCCTCTTCCGTCCACGGTCAGTCCGCGGTCCAGATACGCCTGCCTTCGCATCAGAATCTCCTTCTCGCTCAGCACGGCGCACCACATCTTCGACCTGTAGATTTCCGAGTCCTTATCCGTGAGATAAATCATTCTCTCGGGAGTGATGCAGCTCTCGTCATACGGCACCCCCAGCGCCTCGCAATACGCCTTCTGCGTCTCCTCGATGGTCATTCCCACCGGCAGTCTGATACCGATGTGCAGCTTCTTCCGGGCACTGTAGCAGAGGTGCAGCAGCGAGCCGTTCCAGATGCTGTCAGAGCAGTTCAGCTCCCTTGCCTTCTCGATAGCCTTGTCTACATACTCCCTGTCATCCACATCGATGATCGTCTGGAACATGAAGCTCTCGGGCTGGGCATTCTCCTGTCTGCGCACATTGTTCTTGAAGATGCCGTAGTGGGGACAGAAGAAAGGCAGTTCGCTCTTCAGCCTGTCCTGCGCCTTCTTCACCGCCTCTGCATCGTTGGCATTCACCTTCGGTATAGGCAGTTCGCCCCTGATCTGCCGAATCATCTTCCTGATTTCCGGCGATGCAATCACCTTGTCATACACCGCCATACTGTTGGAAAACACCTTCCCCTTATTGCCCTTGCGATAAGGGTTCAGTGCAATTACATGTTGTGTTTCTGTCATGTTATTGTGTTAATAAAAGATTGGTTTGTGGGGTAATCCCCTCTTCCGTTTTCACCACTCTCAGCCGTCTGTAAGGAGGAGGACTGAACACATACGCTTTCACTTCCATCATTTTAAATAATTTAGAAGATTGGGGGCTCCCACCACGGTTGATGTGCAGATACACAAAAGCCCCCGAAACTCAGACCGCATTGGTTCTGAATTCCGGGGGCAAAGATAGGGCAAATTTCTCGCTTCTACCTAGTACGTACTATGTACGCGTACTAGTACTACCTGCCAGATTAACCTCTGATAGCAGGCATCACTTTTTCGAGGAAGGAACCCGTTTTCTTCTGTTCCATACCTCGGTTGTAGGCGGCTCTCATCGAGTTCGGATTATGACCCCAATAATTGCCGAATACGCTCCATATATTATCGATTTTCAACTCTGTACCTATCTGGTTGGCAAGGATGGCAGCTTCGGATGATGACAGTCCTGATGGCATGAAATTTTCGGTTACCAAGCCTATCTCTATCAGGTTGTTCTTTATCCTCTGAGCCTTTTCCGTTTTCAGCTCAGCCGGCATCTCAGCATTTCTGCATGAGTTTTGCTCACAGGCATTGCTGCCATAATAGTTCTCCACATGCTCGAAGTACGAGCTACCAGCGTTCATGATGATCATTCTTTGTCCAGACATTTCTCATCCTCCTTTCCCTGATAGTTGTTCATGTGTTCTATGTACTGTCCACCATTCATCTGTATGGTATTGTTGATAACGATGGTGAAGTGCTTTATTACAAAGCGAATAAATTTTCTATAGAAAAAAAGTTTCATCTTCTTTTGTTGTCTTTAGGTTGATTAACTGTTTCCTCCTCATTTTAGTAGAGAGACGTGTGTTTGCGCTAACGTTTTTAGCGTAAGCCGCTGGAGAACTGCCGAGCGCCTACTATCGTAAGGTGTGGGGGCGGGTAAGGTTGTGTTTACTTTCTGGTTGTTGATATGGCATTAAGTTGATACTTGGTCGCAGATACCTGGCATCTCGACCGATTGTTTGTAATTATAGCATACCACAGCTCGCTTAGGAGTTCTCCTAAGCTTCCGAAACACCTTTTCTTCATAAAGTCGAGGTGATTGCTGTTAATATGCTTCATTTTTTTCATAATTTCAAAATTTCGTGCAAAGGTAATAAAAAACATTCAAATAACCAAATAAAAATTGAGCGTTATGACGCTCACTTTAATTTAATGTTTATTATACATACATGTGATGTTTTTAACAGATTAAACGCCATTCCCCCCTCACACATCCCTGCTATTCCCCTCACGCCCCTGCAATTCCCTCACGCCCTGAAGGGGCAGAAGCTCCTAGCCCAGGGCACTCGCCCTGGGTATTCATGTCCGCACGCCTGGCGCCCTGAAAGGGCAAAAGCTTTATATGGCACAAGGGGGAGACGCCTACGGCCTGCGTTATCGCCGGTTTCTGTATCTTTATCGCCGGTTTTCGGAGTTATCGCCGGTTTCTGTATCTTTATCGCCGTTTTTTGGAGTTATCGCCGGTAAAGTTTGTAATTACTCCTTTATATTCATATTCTTACCCCTTCCTTTTCTACGTTTCTGACGAAGGGTGTATTCCTATACTTTTCCCATTCCTGGGCGGTATACATCACGGGGTTGATTTCCTCGCCCAGTTCCCATCCGAGTTCGGTCAGCGGATAGGTGATGTTGTCATAATCGTCAGCCATGAGTTTCTTCTTATCCAATATGATAAGGATATCCCAGTCACTATCCTCCCTAGCGGTACCTCTGGCTTGCGAGCCGAAAAGTATCGCCTTCCCGCTAGCCGGCAAGTTCTTCGCCAGGCATTCACGGATAGCAGCCAAAATATGTTCCTTAACATTCATAACTTATAAATGTATCCTCCGTTATTTGAATAATTTTCGGGCATCAGGAAGTTCGGCTCCTGAAACTTCTGCCGCACGGAGTTCTTTAAAAGCCTGTGTCAGGCTTTCCTTCACCACCAATCTCTGTCTTATTGCTTCTGCATCTACATCTGTTAATGTTGCCATAATCTTCTCCTTTAATTAAATATCTCCCACAAAATTACTCTTTTTCTCTGAAAGCGCCAAATTATATCTGATAAATATACGCAAAAGAGCTTTTTTAAAAGGTAAGGCCATTCCCCTCACACATCCCTGCTATTCCCTTCACGCCCCCTGCAATTCCCCTCACACCCCCTGCAATTCCCCTCACGCCCTGAAAGGGCAGAAGCTCCTAGCCCAGGGCATTCGCCCTGGGTATTCATGTCCGCACGCCTGGCGCCCTGTAGGGGCAAAAGCTTTATATGGCGTCCCGAACTTCAGGCTTTGCTTCTCAATCCATCCTCGAACTGGCTATGGAATTCTGCCACGTAAACCGGACTATGCACTTTTTGTATATTCGTAAAAAGAATATATATTTGCGCATCAAAATAAAACGAACATGGATAAGAGCATACATTCACATTTATATCATCAAGTCATAGGACGCTTGCGCGGTAAGCGTGAGAAATTGGGGATTACTCAGGTTCAACTCGCTGAATTATTGAAAGTTAACCAAACTTTCGTAAGCCGGATTGAAACTTGCGACCGTCGCTTGGATCTCATAGAACTTCGACAGATTTGCCAAGTTCTGGGTATCTCATTTGTAGACTTTGTTGCCGAAGTCGAAAGGGATATACTGAGCAAAGAGGGAAGCGAATGATTAAAATAACTAAAAAAGAACTATGGCTAATAAAAATTATACATTTATAGATTTATTCGCTGGCATAGGAGGTTTTCATACAGCTATGCATAGCGTAGGAGCTCATTGCGTTTTTGCAAGTGAATGGGATAAATATGCTCGTATATCATATGAAGCAAATTATAAGGATATCGAGCCTGGTCTTTTCGAAAAAGATTCATCTGGAAATTACAAATATTTTAATGAGGATGTAACCAAGGCTAATCCTGCAGACATACCTGATTTTGATGTTTGTTGTGGTGGCTTTCCTTGTCAGCCCTTTTCTGTGGCTGGACTTAAAAGAGGTTTCGAAGACACTAGAGGTACTTTGTTTTTCAATATAGCAAATATTGTAAAGTACAAGATAGAGAATGGATGCCCTCCAAAGGTCTTGTTTCTAGAAAATGTTAGAGGTCTAAAGAGCCATGATAAAGGTAATACGTTAAAGGTAATTCTTGCTACATTGGAAGAGTTAGGCTACGGCGTTTCATATACAGTACTTAATGCTAAATATTTCGGCGTTCCTCAGAACAGGGAGAGATTATTTATCATAGCATGGTACAAGAAAGCTATCAATGTAGAAACGTTCAAGTTCCCATACGGTATTGATGCAGATGGTAATACGATATATGACAAATCAAAGTTAAAGGAAGGAACAATGCCTACTAAGGTTTCTGATATATTTGAACCAGATGATGCTGTGGCAGACTTTACTATTTCTGACAGAATGTGGGAAGGTCACCAGAGACGTAAGGAACGCAACATGGCTAACGGCAAAGGTTTCGGTTATCGTAAATTCTTCGGTGATAGTGAGTACTGTAGTACGATTTCTGCAAGATATTGGAAAGATGGAAGCGAAATCTTAATAGATCAAGCAGATAAAAACCCTCGTACATTATCACCTGTAGAAGCAGGAAGATTACAGGGGTATAGAATTATTGGAAACGGATGGAAATATCCGGAATGTGCTGATAACCAGAATTATAATTCTGCTAACCCTGAATTCCGAATAGTAGTTTCAAAGAAAGAAGCATATCATCAATTTGGAAATAGTGTAGCTGTACCTGTGATAAAAAGGTTAGCACAAGAAATAGTCAATCAATTATTAAATAAGTCATAGTATGGAGGAGTTGTTAGATTTAGGAGTATTGAAAGCAAGTTTGAGTGAGCTCATTGCTCATTCAAATATGGATGACTGTGTTTTGCCAGATGAGTTCAAAGCAAAATTTCAATCCTTTGGCGAATATAAGATAGAACGGTATAACATGTATACATTGCAGGTTAGTTCTAAAAAGTCTTTACTTGTAATACCTAACCAATGGGTATATATAGCTGCATGCTGTTGTCAGTATTATATAGAATTGGTTAAGTATAAGAAAAAGCTAGAAGATTTTGGTTTCACGGATGATATGTATGAAGCTTGCCATCCAAGTAAAGATAATAAAGGCATTCCAGAGAACCAGAAAACTAAAGAGGTTTGCAAGGAAAAAGCAGAGCATTTTCTTGAATCCTATGATGGTACAGACAAAGAGCTTCTGGTAAAATTCCTTTGGGATTACGAGTTTTGGGGTGGTGGAAAGAATATAAAGCGTTCGAATGATTTTACCGATTCTCCAGTACTGAATATTGCAAATACTATTAATGCTTCGAGCAGCTTGATAGGGGCTATAGTAAAAGGGCTAGCAAATCAAGACTGCCTGAACTTGCTTCTCGAATCGGAAGAATGGAAGTCTTTTGAAGGATCATCAGCTAGCTCTTATACTGCAAAAAAGAACTCTGAGGGCAAAATGGCTTTGCAGCAGATTTTCTATGGTGCTCCAGGTACGGGTAAATCGTACGAAGTTAACAGCATAACGAAGAAGAATAGATATGCAACAATACGTACAACTTTCCATCCTGATAGTGATTATTCTACTTTTGTAGGAGCATATAAGCCTACTATGGCAGATGCCCCTGTTTATGGTGCACAAGGAGTAGAGATAGCAAAGGAAAAACGTATTACTTATACCTTTGTTAAACAGGCATTTTTAAAAGCCTATTTGGGCGCATGGCAAAAGCTTGCTAATGGAGTTGATTCGGTAGAACCGCAATTCTTGGTAATAGAGGAAATCAACCGAGGCAACTGTGCTCAGATATTTGGTGATTTGTTTCAACTCCTTGATAGAAGTGGTAATGGATTCTCAACCTATCCAATTGAAGCGGATGCAGATTTGCAGAACGAGATTGCTAAGGAGTTTGGACAGGGTGGCGAGTATATGCTTGCTAACGAATTTAATGTGGATTATGCTGTTCCTGATTATATCAGTAACTATGGTAAAACATTGACTGAAGATATTAAGTTAGGAAGAATTTTGTTATTGCCAAATAATCTTTATATTTGGGCAACAATGAATACCAGTGACCAGTCTCTCTTCCCTATAGATTCTGCTTTCAAGCGTCGTTGGGAATGGAGATATGTGAAGATTTCGAATGGATATAAAAGAGGGGCAAATGGAGAATTCATTATCAAGAATTCAGAGAGAGTTCCTCTTGGTTGGAAGATTCGATTTAACAACAATGAGTGTGATTGGTGGGAGTTCTTGGAAGCTATAAATAAGCAAATTGGTTCAGTAACAAGTTCTGATGATAAGAAACTTGGTTATTTCTTCTGTAAACCTAATTTGGGAGAATCTTTCATTCGAGAAGATAAATTTGTAAATAAAGTTATTTTCTATTTGTGGAATGATGTCTTTAAAGACTGTGATGTATCCATTTTTAGAATGAATGATACGGATGATTCTTTTTATGATATTTTCTTTATAGAGGATGAACAAGGAAATACTATTGCAAACCCAGATGCGATAGGACAACTCATGAATAATTTGGGCGTTAGAATTTCTCCAGTTCCGTATGATAATGATTTGGATGAAGAGTCAGGTGATGATTCGGATGAAAATCAAGATGATACACAAGATATGTCAAAAGTGAAATTCAAATATAATGGCGTTCCGAATTCATTAAGAGAAATCGTAAAAAGTGTTGTCTTAAATTTCATCAGTAGCAATCCTGACCTGACTACGGCTGCAAGCATCCGAGATAAATTTAAGGAGGCTTGTGCAGACTTTACAACAACAGTTGTCAAAACAGAAAATGAGTATAACGAACTTGATGTAGAGTCGTCAAAAGCAAAGTGTTGGCAAGCAATATCTTTGAATTCGGGTGAGAAGCTCTATATTTATACCCAGTGGAAAGCTAAAAATGCAAACGACAATTTCTTCAAATTAATGAAGGTTGTTGAAAATAATAATTGGGGTCAAATTAGTCCTGTAGAATAATTATGCGCATATTAATAGAAGAATACCAATATGATTATGAGGACGTCCGTGACGTTCTCAAAGGGTTTGGTGTGCTTCCAAATGGAGACGGTAAGCTTAGTCTCAGCTATGTTGGCTATTACTTCAATGATGACCCAGATGTAAATGACTGCGTGTTTTTACTTCCTAAGGTGCTTTTGGAAGGTCCATTTGGCGAAGAGAAGGTGTTTGGACACATTGAACCAAAGAATTTGATAAATATAGATGAGTGCGATGAGCTGAGCAGCGAGGAACATACATTTATTTACAATTTAAGCGTATGGATATATAGGGCTATCAGCGTTTTTCGTGAACACGAGTTCGACCGTTTTGAGAATAAGGCGCAGTCAAGTATTGTGCTTTATAAGCAAGCGCCAATTATGGGACATATGAAGAAGCGCAGAGTGTGCACTTATCTTGATGTATTGCTGGCATTGCAAGAATGGAACAGAAAGAATGAGAGTTTTGTTATGTTCACTGTAAAAAATCTCCATTCAGGTTTCAATAAGATAAACTGGATGCGTACCATCTCCAGAAGTCATGTAATCATACAGGATTGTTCCGATGGTACACGCAGGCAAGATGCCAGCTACCTGAATCCGGTTAATAAGAAACGTAAAATCAATTTTGATGAGGAACTGCTTATTATATACTACAGCATTCTTGAGTATATGCGTGAAAAGTACGGCTTTCCTGTCAAGATGAATGTTAACTTTCCTCTTATTAAGGGTAAAAAGTTTCTAAAATACATTAATGGGTTTGGTAAAAGGCGTCTCAAACAGATAAAGTATAAGTACTTTTCAGACAAGGCTCTGGAACTTTGGAACTATTGTTATGCGTTTTTCGAACGTCCGGAAGACATTATGCTCAATGTTGATCGCAAGGAGTATTTACTTGTGAAGAGTTTTCATGTCGTTTTCGAATCTATTATCGATGATTTAATAGCTGGCGACCAGAAACTGCCAAAGGAGCTGAAGGATCAACCGGATGGAAAGCGTGTTGACCACATTTATCAGTATCAGGAATTGACCAATAATGATAAGGAAGGTGATATTTACTATATAGGTGATTCTAAGTATTATAAGCGTGGTAACACCCTCGGCAAAGAGTCTATCTATAAGCAATTTACTTATGCTAGAAACGTTATCCAGTGGAATATCGACCTGTTTAACGATGGTAAACAGGAAGATAAGAAAGGGCATATAAAATTACGTGATGATGTTACCGAAGGATACAATGTTATTCCTAATTTTTTTATCTCTGCCAATCAGAATGTTCTTCGACCAGAAGACGATATCAAGCTGATTGATAGCGATAAGGAAGAGGGAAAACGTAGGCAGCAGTACTATCTGAGTCGTCAGTTTGAGAACAGATTGTTCGATCGAGATACATTTCTTTTGGCGCATTATGATGTAAATTTTCTCTTTGTGGTGGCGCTTTATGGGCGCAATAATGCAACTAGTAAGGTACAGTGGCGTGACAAGGTCCGCAAGATGTTCCGCAAAGAAATCCAGCAGATGCTCAAAGAAAATTTTGAGTTCTATGCAATGACAGCAAAGAGTGATATTGATGCGAATGCTTACATCAGAGAAAACTTCCAACAGATTCTTGGTAAGGTATATCAGCCATTTGATAACCGAGAAGGAAGTGACCAGCAATATTTTTCACTTGCTTTGCGCAAGCCCGAGAAAGAAAACAATACTACCATCAGAAGAAGGGTAGCAGATGAAAATGAAGCTGTGTTGTTTGAGTTAAAGCATGCCTTCTACGTTGCTAAATGTCCACTTGGTGTGGACCCAAGGACACTGCCGGAAGAAGTCATGCCTAGGGTCGATGCACGTCCTCATGATGTTATTCCAAAGCAATTTCTTACAATGCATTATTTGGAAAACTATCCGACAGCAACTTTTCTTATTGGTATCGTGAACAGTATTGATCACTTAAACTGGATATTCAGTCGTCGAGGTGGAAAGCGTGATGATGCCTATAATTTACGTCTTGGTAAGGATGTACAAGGTGGTGTCGTAAAAAGTCGTGAGTATGTAAAGCATGCTAAGTTCGTGATATTGTATAATGCAGGAGAGAATAAAGTTTATAAGTCTTTCCGTGTCAAGAATACGGGAGAACTGTCTCGTGAGCAGATAGAAAAACAAGGGTATGTCAATCCTAAACACGATAAATATTTTTGTTATTTCTTCGATGAAGAGATATCGCTTGGAGACTTTGATATTCAAGGAATTATCCAAGCCGATAAGGAAAAGTGGAAGGCTGATTCAAAGCATCAGGAAGAATATGCAGAAGGGAAGCCTGTATTTATGAGTGGCAATGAATTGATAAAATTCAGAAAATAAATGATATGAAAAAGAAATATAGAACATCTTTGATAATAGGAAATGGCTTTGACTTAAATTTAGGCATGGTCACCGATTATCGTTCTTTTTTTAATAAGTTGAATAGTGATGATTTTTTTGCAAAGCATGCTGATAATCCCCTTTTGCAGTTTATAAAAGCAAAAGGAGAGAAGGAAAATTGGTATGATTTTGAAGGTATTATTCAGGAATATGCTACAAGAGGAGAACAAGCAAAGTACTTGAAAATGATTCAAGAACTTTTGCCAAGAATAAATGGAGCATTAGGTGTTGAAGAAGATTCATTTAAGGCGATTAAATTTTATAGACCTCTTAGCGCAATTGCACCTGAATTGGACGGGATAGTTCAATATACTTTAAGTAATACTTATATTGAGTTTGCAAATGATAAAGATATAGAACAAAAATGTGTATATGTTAAAAAAGTTCTTTCTCAATATAGTGAAGAACAAAGAAGACTTGTAACAGAGGCTATAAGACTTTTGAAAGATGAACTTGTATCCTTTCTTGAAGCGGCTAGAGTAAACGAACGGTATCCTCTTGCATATTGGGTTTTATTTTCTGTTATGGGTTTTTATGCTCCAGGGTGTGCAGGCATAGCTGACAAATTCTTTGAATATGTAGATAGTCATAAAGTCTTCCCTACTTTTAGAATTGTGTCATTTAACTATACTGATACAATCTTTGAGGCTGTAAATTGGTTGAAATTTGCGAAAGGATCGTCTGTTTGTTTGGAAACGAAAGATCTTGGGGAAAATTTTTATAGAATTCATGGTGCTTTAGATTCTGAAGTAATATTTGGGATAGATAGTGAATGCGATATACCTAATGCGTTCATATCATTAAGAAAATCTAATCACATTAGTATTAATGCAAAACAAAGATTTAGTGATATAATAGAAAACTCTAAAAGAATTATTATATTTGGGCATAGTATATATGGTATAGATTACGAGTATTACGCAGATTTTCTAGAAAAAAATAAAGATACGGAAGTTGTTGTATTTTATCATAATGAAGATGGTAAAAAAGAATTTGAAAATGAAATGGAAAATAGAGGAGTAATGCGTAGAATTAACTATGAATATATTGTTGTTTCCGATCATTTTTTGGATTTCTGTAAGAATATAGCTGAAGAGCAGCAGCTTTTTTTTGAAAAGGAAAAGTAAGGGTAGGACAGATTTGTATATTCTGACCTCATTTATTTTTATAAGGTACTATCACTTCAATCCCCTCTCTCTCAATTTCCTTGAGTAGGAAAGGGTTGAGGTGCTGGTGCTTTCGGATAATATCGACAGGGCAGCCCAGAAGGGCTTCAAGGTATGCTTTCAGACGGACTATCAGGAAAAACTTAGGGGGCATTTCTATATAGACATCAACATCGCTGCCTTCATGGTGCTGGTTTCTTGCTACAGAACCAAAGAGGCGCAAGGAGGTGATGCCGAAGGTGTTTTGCAGTTCTTCGGCATGAGATGTGATGAGGGCTATGTATTCTTCTCTTGTTTTCATTTTTACTATTCTTGCATTTTTAAGGCTTTTGCCCTTACAGGGCGCAGGGTGGATTGCGCTTATACCCAGGGTGTTACCCTGGGCTAGGAGCTTCTGCCCCTTCAGGGCGTGCCTGAACCACATGCGGAAGTTCAGTTCCTAACATAATTATATAATTTAAAATGTTTGTAATGCAAACGAGCGCAATTAAAGCTTGCTTTCAAATTGCCGAGTGCAGCTTTTCTTATGCAAATATATGAAATATTTCTCTTTTCTGCAAGTTTTTGGGCTTTTTCTTTTGTGTTTTCAAAGGAAAAATGTAAATTTGCAGAAAAAAATAAGATAGCGTATGGGAAAGTTTATAAATCCATTTTCTGATTGGGGTTTTAAACTGATCTTTGGACAGGAAATCACTAAAGATTTACTGATTAGTTTCCTCAATGATCTCCTGAAGGGTGAGCATACGATAACGGATATCACCTTTAAGGACAAGGAGCAATTGCCCGAGGCAAAGAATATGCGTGGTATCATATATGATATATATTGTACTACAGATCAGGGACAGCATATTATAGTGGAGATGCAAAACCGTTATCAGGAACATTTTGTAGATCGCTCTCTTTATTATGCTTCGCGTGCTATAGTAAAGCAAGGCGTGAAGGGGGAATGGGACTATCACCTCGCGCCGGTCTATACAGTATGTTTTATGAACTTCAATATAGAGAGTAGAAGCCCTGAGAAGTTTAGAACAGATGTTTGTCTTGTGGATACAGAAACAGGACGGGTTTTCTCTGATAATCTCAGAATGATATATCTTATGCTTCCCCTCTTTACTAAGGAGGAGGATGAATGTGAAACTGATTTTGAACGTTGGATATTTGTTTTAAAGAATATGAGTACATTGGAAAGAATGCCGTTTATGGCAAGAAATGCCGTCTTCCAGAAACTGGCTGAGATAGCGGATATCACTGCACTCAGTAAGGAAGACCGTGAAAAATATGATGAAAGTATCAAGGTGATGCGTGATAACATTGCAGCATATAAAGGAGCTATCATAGAAGGTAGAATAGAAGGTAAAAAAGAGGGTAAAATAGAAATGGCTAAGATTATGCTGATGGAAAACGAGCCTATTGATAAAATCGCAAGATATACAGGGCTTGCCAAGGAGGATATTTTAAAACTCAACTAATATTTGAACGAGGTTGCTGGTAAGAGTGACCTCGTTTTTATTTCTAAGTTACGTTAAAAGAAGTCTTTGTAAATAAAGAGTATGTCGGACCGTTTGACCATAGAACAGCGCCACAACAACATGGCGGCAATAAGGGGCAGGGATACCAAACCGGAGATACTTGTCAGGAAATTTCTGTGGAGTAGGGGATTCAGGTATCGGCTCAATCATCCACGATTGCCGGGCAAGCCGGACATCGTGCTGAGGAAATATCGCACCTGTATTCTGGTGAACGGGTGCTTCTGGCACGGACATGAGGGGTGCAAATATTATGTGGTGCCGAAATCGAACACCGGGTTCTGGATGGAGAAGATCAGGAGGAACCGGGAGAGGGACCATGAGGTGCTGCACCGGCTGGCTGAAATGGGATGGCATACCATCGTGATATGGGAATGTGAACTGAAGCCGGCGGTAAGGGAGAAGACGCTGGAGTCGCTGGCCTTTACGCTGAACCATATCTATCTGGAAGATCATCATATCAGAAGATATGAATTGCCGGAAGAAGAGCCGGAAATGGTGGCGGAGCCGGAGGCGGAAAGACGGGAGGAATAGGCAGGGATTTCACGGAAATTTTTAAGGCTTTTGCCCTTACAGGGCGCAAGGCTGATTGCGCTTATACCCAGGGTGCTACCCTGGGCTAGGTGCTTCTGCCCCTTCAGGGCGTGTGGGGGGAAGTGACTAGAGCAGCACAGATTTCAGAATTTTGATATAAAATAATTTATAGCTGCTAGTAAGTCATCGAGATTATTCTTGATGACGTCGAACACGATGTCTCCATCAATATCAAAATAGCCATGTGCTATATGGTTGCGAATGCCAATAACATCTTGCCATGGTATTTCTGGGCGCTCATTTAGTAGGCGAGATTGAGTTAATCTGTCAATTTGTTTAACTCCCTCTCCAATTGCTTCGATAAGCATACAGCTAGCTGCAAGATTCTTCATTCCTTCTGGTGTACAATAGTAATCGTCAACTGTCTGTACATCTTTGTTCCAATCTTGCAATTGTTTAATGGCTTCCTTAATTTGTATTAAGGTTCCAATAATTCTATTTGATGATGTATATTCCGTCATGTTCTATTTCTTTAAGGAGGAATGGATTGATATGCTTGTGCAATCTTACAATGTCAACAGAACATTCCAGCAGGTTTTCTAGAAAACGTTTCAGTCTTACTACAAGGAACATTTTCGGTTCCATATCAACACATATATCAACATCACTACCTTCTTTCTGTTCGTTTCTAGACACAGAACCGAAAAGGCGTAATGATTTAATGCCAAAGTTCTTTTTTAGCTCTTCGGCATGAGAAGTGATGAGTGATATATAATATTCCCTTGACTTCATAATTATCGTTTTTTATTTATATTGCAAAGATAGTGCAAATCGAGTGCAGAACATCAAGCTTGCTTGAATGTTTTGCCGAGATGCAGCCTATCTTCTGCAAAGATAAGATAAAAACTTGTAACTTCCAAGCAAAAGCCTTCTTTTTTATGAATTATTACACGGTTTATGAGAAATTACTGATAAGCTTATATTTCCTTTGCCATCTTTTTTTTCTGCAAAATAAGCAATATTTCTCTTTTATGCAAGTTTTTAAGGGATTTCTTTTGTGTTTTCAAAGGAAAAATGTAAATTTGCAGAAAAATGTAGAACGTTTTAATGTGAAGGTTATGGCAGCAACGGTATTGAATAGTACACAAGTACACCTCTTGCAAATGTTTCAAGTAGATGATTCTCAGAAAGGTTTGGAAGAATTGAAGGAATTGTTGTATTCTTATTATTCAAAGAAAATGGATGAATCTCTGAATGAACTTTGGGATTCGGGCGTGCTTGACCAGAAAAGACTTGACGAAATCAATAATATGGATTTGCCAAAGTGAATACGGAAATGCTCAAATCGATCATTAAAAAAGACATATAATATGGCAGGAAATATGACATTGGCAGGAAACAGCGAGTTCAAAAGTTGGGTTTCGCAGTTGATGAAAGATATACGCCATGCACAGGTTAAGGCGGCAATCAAGGTTAACACAGAATTGCTCCGCCTTTATTGGCGTATGGGTGCAGACATCTGTGAAAAGCAGAAATCTGCATCTTGGGGCGATGGCTGGCTCAAAGAATTGAGCCGTGAACTTATGGCGGAGTTTCCAGATATGAAAGGGCTTTCATACAGGAATCTACAATACATTAGGCAATGGTATCTCTTTTATAATCAAGGAAATATAATTGTGCAACAAGTTGTTGCACAATTACAAAAAGGACATGGGCAACAACCTGTTGCCCAAATAAACGAGGACGTATTCTTCTCCGTTCCTTGGGGGCATCATCTGTATATCATATCGCAATGTAAGGATGTTAACCGTGCTGTGTTCTATCTGAATAAGACCGTAGAAAATGGTTGGAGTCGTGCTGTTCTGCTTAATTTCCTTGACACTAATCTGTATGAGCGACAGGGAAAGGCTGTGAATAACTTTAACAAGCTGCTGGCGGATTCTCAAAGCGAATTAGCAGCACAAACATTGAAAGACCCTTATAATTTCGATTTCCTCACACTTGACGGTGAGTATCGGGAGCGAGAATTGGAGCAAGGACTTACCCAAAATGTAACACGCTTTTTGCTTGAATTGGGTACAGGTTTTGCTTTTGTTGGAAGTCAAGTTCCTCTACAAGTAGGGGGAGACACTGTATATCCCGACTTGCTTTTCTATCACTTGGAACTGCGCTGTTATGTTGTCGTAGAACTGAAGATTACAAAATTCAAAGCTGAACATTTGGGACAGTTGGGGATGTATATAAGTGCTGTAAATCATATAAAAAAGAAGCCTACTGACAACCCTACAATTGGATTGCTTATCTGCAAAACCAAGAACAATGTGATGGCTCAATATGCTCTTGAATCAACCAATCAGCCAATAGGCATCTCCGAATATCAGTTGTCTAAGCTCATGCCTGAAAACATACAAAGCCAGTTGCCTACAATCGAAGATATTGAAGCAACGCTTTCTGATATAAAGGAGACTAAGGATTGACACGTAAGATATCAATATGAAAAGCCTACGGCTGCGGATTGCAAATCCGCTTTAAAGTGGTCGAACCTTTTAGTCGGCATAGAAGACTTAAAGTCTTTCGGAAAGAGTTTGGATAGTTGATATTCTGATATTCCCATCGGTTCCTTGTATGATCTGATAAGGGTCTTTTGTTATCTGTTGCGCTAAGTCACTCTGCACAGCAGGGAGCGTGGATTGGAAGTTTGTGATGGCTTTGCCGTCACGCTCATAAAGGTCGGTATCAACCAGTTGAGAAGAGCGTCACGTCCCCAATTGTTCTCCCAAGTCTTTCTTACGAAGAACAAGGCTTTGTTCATATCATCCTTGCATTTGTCGATGATACGGCGATGATGATCCCAAGGAATGGGAAAAAGCATCTTGAAATCGTCTACAGGCTGTTGACGATTTTGCTTGTTGACAGCAACTTGTTGAATATCAATGACTATTGTGCTATCTGTGAATTCGTCCGCAAGTTGCGGACGATTTGTCAACAATCGGAAAAAGTGATTACAGTACTGCTGCACAGACCTTGCGGAACCAGTCGAGTTTCTTGCCGCTCATTTCTGCTATGGATAAGTTCTCTTTGTTCACATCTTCTGGCTCAAATTCATAATAAGAATCTTCGGTAGGGAGATAATCCTCTGGAAGATCTTCTATGGAGTGGGCCTGGAAGTTGTGATGATTTTCAATTCCCTTCGTCCGGTGCCCGTTGGTTCAGGGCGTGTAGGGGGTTATTCCTCCGGCCAAATTGTTTTGTACATTGGCCAAACATCCATTTGGGGAACTGGAGTCAATTTTGCAAATTGATTTTTTTCATAGAAACCTACTGCGCTATAATCAGAGGTATGCCAAGCTCTTACAGTCAAGAAGACGCAACCGGCATATCTTTGGTTTCTAGCCATCGAAGCTATTTCTTCAATTAAGGCTGAACCTAGGTGTAAACTTTGAAATTTTTGTTCAATAGCTAAGTAGGCAATTTCTAAAGCGGGATAAGTATATTTTTGTTCGAATTGTTCTCGGAATGTTTCTTTTACTGCTGGCAAATCGGTTCCTGCTGCCCCCATACGCATATCATCAAAATCATCTGAATCAATGTCAACAGAGTCAAATGCTAAGGCGAAAATTGCAACAATCGTGTTGTTTGCTTTTAAGCGGACACAAAATGTCTTACAATAATGACTCTCTTCACAATCTTGTAAGTGATTATGAAGAAAGTCATCCATTTTGTCTTTTCCTGTATAGAAATTTATCAACTCATCAAAGTCTGATAAAAGTTCTATTTTATATTCTTCTAAATTCATTCTAAATTCCACTCAAATTTATATGGATAATTTGATGTCTTTGTGGTATCGTCTTTCTTTGCTTTTGCACCGATGGATGCAAGAGCGGCTTTACGAACGGCTTGTGCGTATTTGCCTTTAGCTAAAACTTTTGGTGCATTTATTCCTAACATAATTATATAATTTAAAATGTTTGTGATGCAAACGTGCGCAATGAAAGCTTGCTTTCAAATTGCCGAGTGCAGCTTTTCTTTTGCAAAATTAAGCAATATTCCTGTAACTTCCAAATATTTAGCTGGTTATTTTATTCTTTTTAGTATTAAAACGAGTATTTGACGGGTTATGGTGATGATTTGTCAGTTCAAAATTCATCAAGCAAGAATGAAAATTCTTGATTCTTAAAATTATACCAAGTGCTTGATTCGTTTTTCGTCAAGAATTAGAGAATTAGAGAATTTTTCTTAGTTAATTTCTTGGAAGTTACGAAAGAAAAGCGTATCTTTGCAACGTGAGTACATAAGGAAGAGTGTACTACGTTCTTAGATTGCTTTTTAGCTAAAATATTAGAAAATACGCAAATCTTTTTAGCGGAAATATTAGAAAATACGCAAATCTTTTTAGTGGAAATATTAGAAAATACGCAAATCTTTTCGGTCTGTAAGGGCAAAAGCTTTAAAACTCCAGACAAAACATTAAGCTTTTGCCCCTACAGGGCGCAAGGCGGATTGCGCTTATACCCAGGGTGTTACCCTGGGCTAGGAGTTTCTGCCCCTTCAGGGCGTGTGGGGTAAGGTATCTCAGATATAAAACTGCGGCTTAGTACCCTCTCTGCTTCTCGTAAATGAAATCATCGGCGATGTAGCCA
>OIXX01000559.1_pt1 | contig 20709 bp, 26 predicted proteins | sample 1588161 | NCBI WGS metagenome assembly OIXX01 (sample SAMN03283274) | human gut metagenome | biome: human-associated habitat; material: feces | host: Homo sapiens | place: Peru | collected 2012
AATATACAGAAACACACAAAAAAAAGGGTGCGTCACAGACTTATGACACACCCTCTATACCGCTTTCCCCAAGCCCCTTTCCCCTCAGGGGACAGGGGATGTAACCGCCCTCCGGTGCTCAGAACCGCTTCGCTATAAGGTTGGCGGGGCATTAAAGCCCTCGCCATGTTTTGCGGGATGGGACCGCATGGGGGGCTGTCTGCAGATTAAGACCGCCAAAACAGTTCCTCATTGCAGTATCGCTCTGCGCTTGTCGCCACTCGAATGAGGAATATTATTTTTATTCTACTTTTGACAGGATTACCTCTGGGGAGGTACCCATCAGAGTTATGGCGGAAATCTTATGACCGCCATTGGCATTTAATGAATGACCACAATGATAGAGGCTGTCATCTATGATAAGCCAGCGGTCATGAGATTCCTTGCGCCATTTTCTGATGTCTATATGATTATCGGGGAATAGGCGGTCATGCTCATCCATGAGACGTTGCATGCCTTGACCTACACCAGCAGTATAAACCGTTGCTGAAACTTTTGGTTTACGAACATCTAATACACTTAGGGTTAGCGATGAAACATAGCCATCTATGATGATTACCCGATGATTGGCTGTACGAATCAAGTTCTCCAAAGCAACTCTTGCTGTATAGAAATCACCTTCGAAGAAGACCATCTCAGCAGGAGGGGTCGAAGTCCGAATAAAGAAATCGAGCTGCTGTTGCTGCTTAGCCTGGACATCCTCAATATGGGTCATACGCTTGTCCATATTCTCCTGTAGGGCTATCAAGTGACGATTCACGGAATAACCTTGAAGAAGATAGTCACGTAAAATAACATTCGCCCAACGTCGGAATTGAATGCCTCTATTAGACTTGACACGATAACCAACAGATAGAACAACGTCAAGGCTATAAAACTCAACTTGTCTAGTAACCAAACGTCCACCTTCTTTTTGAACTATCGCAAATTTTGCGACAGTTGAATTTTTACTATTTTCAATTGTCGCAAAATTTGCGCCTGTTGGGTCAGAAGCTAGCTCTTCATGAAGAGCATTGTTGATATGCATTTATTAACCTATGCTTGGCTTAGGGCTAAACATTACAACACACAAAATGATTCTGCTTCCTTATCTGCTTTTTTTCTTCTATGTTCATAACGTAAGATCCTTATTAATTATTGAATTTTTTCGACTCCCCTGTCCCCCTCTTGCGAAGAGGGGGTCCTTACCCTATACCCAAGCCCTAAATCCCTACCATAGGGATTAGGGATGTAACCGCCCTCCGGTGCTCAGAACCGCTTCGCTCTAAGGTTGGCGGACCAAAGCGGTCTTCGCCATGTTGTGCGGGATGGGACCGCTTTGCTATAACTTTCTATAACATTTTACTCAGATAACTCATATTAGTGGGCTACCAGCCAAAAATGTCACTATGTGTACCTGTATCGGTTAAAATCAGAATCAATTCTTTATCATTTTGTTTCCAAACTAAAAGCCAATCGGAAGTAATATGACATTCCATACACCCTTTATAGTTTGACTTTAAAGGATGTGGTTTATATTCTGGTGGTAAAGTTCCAGTTTCTGCCAAAATAGAAATGACTTTACGAAATTTACCCTCAGAGCAACCTCGTTTCATACATTTTTTAAATGACTTTTTAAACAAAGTTGAATACTTAACTGTATATTTCATCATTCAGCAAGACTCTTCATTAATTCATCCAAATCATTAGTAGCAAAGAGTTTTTCATTCTTTGCTGCTTCTAATGCCTTGTCTAATCTACAAGCCTTAGGGGCTTTTTGCTTTTTGGCAACCCACCCGAATTTCTTAATCAATGATTTGAAAAGAGAAATATCGGTTGCAGGGACATCTAATGTATATGTAGCTGTATTCATAATTGTATCTCCTTTTTTAGGTGCAAAAATAAGGGTTTTCCGTGAAACTACCAAATTTTTGGGGTGTTTTTTCAACTCCGCCCAATTACTTATAGAGATCTACGGTGATATCGAATGGTGAATCGAAATCGTTCAGCATCTCGGTCTTCTTTCTTGATTATTCCTTATCTTTTTTTTATCTCGTCAGCAGGTTTCTCCACCAATTTTTGCTCAGCCTGGCTGGCAGTGGGCGCAATGAGATTGTTTCCGCCATGAATATTGAAGATAGCATGGGGATCCTGACACTCCTTGATTTGATCGATGAGGCCATGATACTCCTTGGACATCATCTTGCGTAGCAGACATTGCACACGGGAGACGTCGGCAAAGTGATTCTCATTCATGAACTCCTGTGCCTTTCGTATCATGTATAAATATTTATCCTCCATACTAAATTAACCATCTAGAATCAATAAAAGCCAATTTTCAGCAGCAATTGACCATAATCCGCAAGTTTTGCGAGTTGAAAATCCTATAGTTGTACGTCTGTAAAGCTACAGTTGTACGTCTGTAAAGCTACAGTTGTACGACTATACATGCTATAGTTGTACAACTCTGGAGTTATAGTCGTACAACTATAGGGGTCATAGTCGTACGACTATAGATTTTCAAGAGACCAAGTATATTTTTCAATTTTTATACGCTGCTGATTATCAGCAACTTACCAAGCCTCAACATAATTTCAATTCTACAAAACGAATTTGGATTCATTGTAAATTCTGAAATTATGGAGTGCGTAAAAGTGCCTTTTGTCAGTATTTTTCCTCACGCTACTTCATTGGTGATCAATTCCACTTATACCAAGCTTCATTGATATACTTGCGGATATTACTGATGCCTGTAGTAACCTGAGGAGCCAAGGGCTGTAAGACTTCGATGAACTCCTGCTTCACCATAATATCTTGGTCAACCTTTACATCTGTATCATTCACCATATCCATCACCACCTGAGCCAATTCCTTGGCATTGGTGCATGCAGAGAGCTTGGCTACATATTCTGCTAATGCTTCCACATTATTAATATATAAGGAGAGACGGGTTGTTTCGGGTGAGAGAACAGGCTCTTGACTTGTGGTCTTCGCCTTCATCATCTCCTCTATGTACTTGTCGTCATAAAAGTTTTGCTCAGCCTTGATAGCATTGGGCAGAATCTGGTTGTTACCGCCAGAGATATTAAAGACAATATTTGCCTTATTATTATCTTCCATTACTATGATTTTTATTAAAAGTGAACGTATCGTGAATGAGTGGTAAACAGATGGTGAACGTCAGTGAAGGCATTTGTTTTCAGCTCTCTAATGTTGTATCTTTGCAACGTCAATCAGAACAAACGGGATTGCTAATCTCTTTGGACTGACGATGACATAACTTTAGTATTAACACTTTAATTGTTTTAAATTATGAGTAAGAGTTACAAAGTTGCAAAGAAGACCATCAACATGGGTGACAAGAAGGGGCAGACCGTTTATAGCGTTCGCCCTTACAGTTACGGTACCTTGACTACCGAGGAGGTTGCTAACCAAATCGCCGTGGAGTCAACAGCTACTCCTGCAGACGTAAAGGCGGTGCTCGACCGCTATGCCTACTACGTGAAGGAGAACCTGAAGAAGGGTTACGACATCGAGTTGCTTGGATTCGGCAAGCTCTTCATCCGCTTCATTACCGGCAAAGCCGTAGAAGATGAGAGTAAGGCGAACGCTAAACTCGTCAAGAGTCTCGTTCCTGCCTTCCGTCCTTCTTTCACCAAGTTGCAGAATGGTTCCCGTATCTACAACCTGATTCCTGATTCCATCGAACTCGTCAAGTACGGTGAAGAGAAGAAGGATAAGACCTCTGGCGGAGAGACTACTGGTGGTGAGACCACTGGCGGCGGTTCCGGCACCGAGGCTGGCGGAACTGGTTCCGACAATGGTGACGGATTGGAATAGTCTCCAATTCTGGCTGTGCCTTACCTCTCTGAAAGGGAGGCACTGCTAAACTCTGATAACTTATTGTTTCATTTAAATTTTATTGATTATGAAAATGTTTCGTTCTAACTCTGAATCAAATCCAAACAAGATTTCCTGGACTCAAATCGTGAATGCCATCGTACAGGCGCTGATTGCTGCTCTCACGGCGCTGGGAGTAAGCTCGTGCGCCTTATAGGAATGTTGAATGTTGAGTGTTGAGTGTTGAATGTTGAGTGTTGAATGTTGAATTATTCCTATGACGAAAGATACATTTCCAATGAACATTGGCGGAAAGAAGGTACGCTCTGAGCGCATGCTCCTCGCCAAAGTGGAGAACGGCAAGAACATAATGTCTGCCGACTCTGTGAGATTTCTGGTACTGCATTGCTCGGCTAGCCGATGCAATGAGGACTATAGTGTGGAACAGCTGCGCCGTGACCATAAGGCTCGTGGGTTTTATGACATCGGCTATCATTTCTACATCCGTAAGGATGGTACGATGACGCAGCACCGTAAGCTGCTGGAGGTGGGGGCTCATGCCCGACCTTATAATAGATGCTCTATCGGCATCTGCTATGAGGGAGGGCTCGATGAGCAAGGCAAGCCTTGCAACACCATGACAACTGAGCAGGAAACGAGACTCATTGATCTTTTCAGGAATCTGAAGATTCTCTTTCCGAAAGCGAAGATTGTGGGCCATCGGGACTTGCCTGGGACTACTCCCAAAGAGTGTCCGTGTCTGGATGCAGGAAGCTGGGCTGCCCGACACCGCCTTGATTAACTCTTATAACTCCTTTTGGCTGGCATTGCTGGCTAAAAGGTAAGCATCCAACCCCTATGGCAATATAACTCCATCCCCAGTGTTTACTGGGGATACAGAGTATTTTAAGAATTTGAACTTTTTCGATTTTTAAACAGGTTTAACTAAAAGTGCCTCTGTCTCAAACCGCCAAAATAGGGGTTGCTTACATATGTAATTTGATTTCAGAGTTCAACATTCTCACCAACAGTCAGGGTCATCTTACTGGCGTTCATGCTCTCCATCATCCGAATATGGAAATTGATCCAATCCCGAAATTCATCAAGGGCGGGGTCGTTGATGTCAGTATAGCCATGAAGACCGCCACAACCTGTCTCATCATTGATTTTCACAATATCTGCCACATACTTAGAATCTTTGAATTTGGATTCAATTTTTCTAAGAATTACCAGTTTCAGTTTCTGCATAATATTAATTTTTAATTCCTACTTTATTTTTTTACCATCTTATCTATCGCCTGAATCTGCTTGAGATAGGATGGGAACTTGAAGTATATCCACGAATCTTGTTCCTGCAACTCTACCATTCCTTTGTGTAGATGGCTGACTATAGAAGAACTGTGATCCATCTGAGTGATTTTCCCTACAATTTCATGGAACAACTCTGAAAGCGTGTTGTCCGGATGGAATGAGTCTGTGATATAATTATATAGTTCATCTTCTGCAAAATGGGAAGAGAATACCAATGAGGTGGAAAGAAACCGTAATATAGCATACGCAATTTCTTCCTTTGCCAGATGGTTCTCTATGATTTCCTTCGCATCATTCAAAACTGCGGCTATCTTTGTCATATCCGATTTGCCGTCAGTCTTTGCAAATGCATCTTCCTGCTTGGAATCAACAGTGATGACAGAAGGCTGGTCGATGACAGGCACCTTATGAAGCAAGACGTAGCGCTGAAGATACTTACGCCAAATCAGAAGACGCGCTCCCTGCCATACTTCTACGGCTGCTGCTACAAGAATGTTAAATGTTGAATGTTGAATGTTGAATGCTTGGGCAACTGCCTTTGCCATTGCATCTATATCATTCGTATAGTCGATGTCTGTTTCTATCGAAAATCCACCTATCCCATCGATCTTTTCAAACCGATATTCGCTTTGTGTAAGCAGGTAGAGCAATCGGGGATATTTCTTTGCTTCCAGGTCTGAAAGGAACAGAGCCCTTTCATCTTTACTTTGAGAAGCATAATTGTCATAGAAGCCTCCCCATGAACAGATAGCCTTTACCTTGCCTTCTACAGTCTTCAAAAGTGCGAAATGAGCATCATACTCATAGTCCTCATCGAAGACCGGTGCATATTTGTCTGCCTCATATTCCTTGCCCCTGAAGAATTCCCGAAGGTTGCATGGAAAGATGAATTCCGTAATTCCATTATGCTGTAATACATGGTAACCTTGTCCCTCAGGAATAGCAATGCCTGAAGCAGGCGTGAGAAACGGACGGAGCACGACATCTGGAATCAGTTCCTTCAATCCCTGTTCGAGGGTTGCATTATCACAAGGGAGGTAGTTGGCCAGGATGCGGAAGTTCTTCCACATCGATTCATCTAAATTTTCAAGCACCTCCTGTTGCTGGACATCCTTCCTGTTTGCCATCATCTTACTGTAGGCGATATCAGAAGTTTGACGGTTGTGATATATGGTCAATTTCTTCTGATAATTCATGAAGAGCTTGCGTAATAGATCCCCCGCATTTTTCGAAGGTTCCTTCATCTGCAGATAACCGATCATCTGGTCAATAGCCCGCCATGCACCCACGGATTCAGAAGGAGCCTCATGCTCTATCTGCAAGGCATACTGGCGGATATTGGAGATACTGAGACAGTAGTTGTTTCCAAAGCGCACCAAAAGATGACGATCTTTCTTACCCTTATGCTTGATTTGCTTGATAACGCCAACCCGACCAGCCAGAGGCCCGGAGAGGATGCGGATGGTGTCATTCTCCTTGACCAAGTCGCTGTAACGCTTTTCGACGATACTCAATCCATTGATATCATCACCTATTCTGTCATTGAAATAGACAAAAGTCTCCATATCCCCATCAGGGATTTTTGACTGTCTTACTATTTCATCCAATGACATCTGCTTGCTGTCAGCAGTTAGAATATGCGCCTTGGTAAAGAAGGTGCGTTCTACCAGTTCGGAAGTATGCGGTTCCATTTCAAAACCCTTGTACATAAAGTAGCCATATGGGGAGAGAATCTTCTTCAAACGCCTTTCATTCTGCACTCTGATGAAGAACATTCCCTGTAAGACCGGCACGAAGCGTACCTTCACTTCTCCATTTTCGTTCTTGTAGATTTTTCTTCCTAAAGGAAAATAGAAGTCGGTGATGATATGATTGTATTTTTCACGCAGAAAATCTATGGATTGCTGCTCTGAAAAAACATCAGTCTTGACTATAAACCACATACAGGATTTTGAATTTGAATTGTAAACGCAAGGGAAGAGTTAAAAAGTGTAACCAAACATCCAACCTGATTTGGTTGCAAGACATATTTCTGCTTCCCCTGAAAAGATGCCTCTTCCCGAGTTATAGGGGTTGTGAAATGTATCACAGCATTGAAAAACCAATAGACTAACTTCCACTAATCTTCAATACTTTTATGTCTTTCAACCTTACACATACATGATGCGAACAGGCTAGTATTTAGCAAATTGTGATTCATAAACATTCTGCTTCTGATGAAAGCCATATTATAAATTTTAACTCTCCTGCATCTCTCTATGAGAAACACAGAAATACGTTGCAAAAATACTAAAAAAAATGTAAACACACAAATTACAAATGTTAAAATATTGATTTTCACTAAGATATTCTGTTTTTAAGTTGAGAGGCGTATGAAGTGCATTTCTCTACCATTCCGATTATCAGACAGTTACAATTTTCCTGCATCACTAACATCGAGATTCAGAAAAACGGTTCATAATGGTCCATTTCTAAAGCTCTATATTCCATCCACTTTAAAATTTGATAGGAAAACCGGATTTTTGGCATTTGCACCATCTACATCAGTACTTGACAAAGAGCAATTAGCAGCAACTGTATGCATAAGACAACATGCCTAGGCAGAAACAGAAGATAGCATTTGCATATAAGTCATCACGCTGTTCCATTATCCATGTGGCACTCATGCTTTAATATGTAAATCAGGAATCCACCAATAAGTACTATCAACATCTTCTCCAATTTTTCTTGTGGTTGGAGTCCACATTTCATTAGTTTTATTGCCTAATGGGGAGACTATTGAGATCAAGGAAGGTTGTGTGTTGAGGTTTGAAGAAAATATAAAAAATAGGAGCAATGCTAAGCACCGCTCCTTAACTATTGATTTGTAAATCTGCCTTGTACCTAAGTACGCTATCTATCAGACAAGGATTTTATTTATTATCCTTCAAATCTATAACCATTGAATCTTTGATAATGGTATTTATGAACACTGGAGGGATTATGATGTTATCCAAGCCTTCTTCACTTGCACTCTTTAGTACAACGCCTCTCAATGTACCATAACTAATAGAACCACATTGAACCAAAAAACCTCTAGGTATTACTAGTTTGTTATCTGATTTCATTCCTTCTACAGAATCTGGTGCTATTAAAAATATTGTTTCAAGAATAATTTCAGCAAATACATTTTCTTTTTTCTTTAACACCAAGCCATGTTTGCATAAAAGCATACATTCTTTTACAGCCATAGTAAAAGAAAGAGAATTGTGAATTTGCATTTCTCCTTCTTTAGTATATTTTTTAGGATCTATGCAAGAACTTGTTACTTGCATAGATTTTATTCTATAATTTATTGTGTTCATGCTGCCATCATTAAATAATCAAATTCATCTTGACTAGCCTCAATGCAATTATTATGGCTAACAAAACTCTCGTCTAAATCAAACTTGGCTACTTCTACGGGAGCTTCGTTTGCAAAGATATTTGGTGTCCAACTCATTAATTCTTCTGCTTTTGGAGATAATTTAAATAATCTCTCATTGTCACAAAATAGAGGTGAGTAATCTTCATATTTATTATCCATAATCTCCTCAAACTCTAGTACATCCTTATCAAAGTCTGAATCTTCTATGTCAGAACTAGAGTAAAAAGATACAAGATAGCATTCTTTAGCCTCATTATACTCGTACTTAATTTTAAGCCAAGTATATTTAGCCAACATGATGTTAAACCACTCTGTCAGCTGCTTCTTAATTTCTTCTTTCTTGTTCATAACCCGAAATATTGATTTAATTTACAAATTATTCCCTTAGCTTTGTCTATACACTCTAGACTTTCTTTTTGATTAAAATCTCTTTGTGTATAATCAGCTTCTTTACGTTCACTTTTTAACCATCTTACATCTTCTCTAAATAAACGACCGTTTCTGTAATCGTCGATTCTGTTTACTATCTCTGTTAGGATATGATTATGTGAATCTTGACCACGAACGTCTTGACTAGAGTATGGAATGGCTCTTTTATCTGTATTTGCCAATACATATTTCATATATTGCAACGTAGCATAGTAAGAACAATGTATAGATGAATTGTACCCAAATGTCTCACGAGTATTTATGAGGTTTTGGGCAGCTTCTAGAGATTTGTTTGCTTTCTGTTTCATACGATACCTTAATTCTTATCGAATGCAAAGATAATGAGAATTTATCAAATACGCAAATTTTTAGCCTGTTAAAAGGTAAAAACCTACGTAAAAATAGCGTAAAAGACTGTTTTTTGCAAAATCTATATAGCAATTTGCACTTTAAACTAGTCTTAAACGTGTTTAATACAAGTTAGCAACTAGTAAACGACTAATCAATGATTATTCTATCTTTTTGCGGTATTCCAATATGCCAATCAAAGATTTCCAACTATTAAAGTAAAGGGTAATCCATTGACCTACCCTCTACCTTATTTATTCATACACCATAAGCCTTGGCTTCTAAAAGTTCTTCATTCATTTTACGAAGTCAGCGACTTAGAGTTCTAAGTATATAACAATATAACGCAATAACAATATATATAAATAGATATAACCAAACAGAAAAGACATCAAACCCTCCGTTCTTTCCACACTGCACCTGTGCCGTAGGAGGGAGCAGCCCGAAAAAAATCATCCACCTTGCAGATGGATGATTTTTTGTTAACTTTTTCATAGACGTATTAATTAATATCAAATGTTACGCTTACCTTTTCACCATTACCTTCTAAGATACCTTTGTCGTATTGGTCTCTTGCCATATTCTCAGCCTCTGTCTCGTTTGCGGCTTCAACGCTTACTTGAAAAACTATTTTTTCAATGATTTCAACTTGATACTTTTTCATATTTTCTCCTTTGTTAATCTTATCCGGCAGCCATACAACTACCGGATAAGAACATTAAACACAATACTACTTAGTCCCAATAATCATTTGTTTAACCTCCTCATAACTTTCTTTCGTTATGAATTTGCGCCCCTCAACGCTGTGCTTTGTTGTGTGTATGAGGGTAATCACACAAACCTCCTTGCCGTCCAGATAATCTTTGGATGGCTCTACGCAAGCTATTTTCTCAGTATTAATCAACATCTTCGTTCCTGCTTGTCACTTCAATGAATTTGCTCATATCTAAATCCTTTCATTAAATCAATATACATTCACATGGGTAGTTGCAAGTGGCTTTTCTGTAAATCCAAGCTCCTTACAATACACGTTTACATTCACTCTAGAGCCGGTTCCGAAGTGACGTCTCAGATTTCCGCTCTCCAAATCACGATTAATCTTTCGGTTAATCGCCTGTTTCAAACCTCTCTCCCTTTAGCCTTCTGACAATATGATCAGGTGGCAAGGTAGCATGGCAGGCCCATACTACCTTGGGGATTAAGACTGTCATGTACATGAAGAGAACGCCTGGGCGTGAGTCTTGAAGAAAATGGTCATGCGTGAACTACCCAGTGAAGATGGGAAACAGTCCACCTTCGCGGGTAAGTCACCCTTGACCAGACTCGAAAAGACCTCTTCTTGTGCATGACATCAGCAAGAGATACTTTAAAAGGCAATACACTCCATTTCAATCACCATTCGCCCAATTCTGAGCAAGGATATACAGAAAGAACGACTCCTCTATGGTCAAGCCATTGGCTTTCTCCGAGGCAAGAATCTCTCCCACCACCACATCATCCTCTCGATACAACACCTTCAATTTTTCCAAAGATATCTTTTGAGCAGCCGCTTTCTCCGTCACATACGCACTAGCCGCCTTCACTATTAGATAAGCCATGACCTTGAGCTTACCGCCGGCAGAAAGCTCCTGGCAAGGAACCACCTCATGAGCATAACACTTGGAAAAATGAAACTTGACTGTAGATATATCAAACTCCAAAACTTCTTTTTGATTCATAATCCTTATTTTTAAACTTTTTGAAACTTTCCCCATGCCTCCAAGGTATCAACCTGGCAAGCATGCTGATAAACACACTCTATTCTGTGAAAAGTAATCTGAATAGCCATTGGCGTGCTAGATACATCCACTCGCTTTCCCAAACTGACTTTCTGCCCCACTTCCATGGATTCCCAACAACAACGTATCATGCCTTCATCTGTAGGCTTGCAACCAAGATAAATACCCTTGATACCCGTAACCCTCTGATACTTCTGAGGGTAAGGACAATAGATAGACCATGCATCCGGCGCATCCTTGGCGCTTACCCTTTCATCATGATATAAACGTACTTTCATACAAATATTTTTATATGGAGAGGTGGTGAGCCTCTCCGTTACCTTTATAAATCCAATCTACCCTTATCATGGTAAGAGAAATAACACCCATCAGCAATTATCACATGGTCCATGAAAAGCAGATGGCATTCCTCCACCTCCAAATCCTTCACATGCGGATAAAGGAAATTATAGATAGCCAAGCTACTGCCCAAATCGGGACGCTCTGCCATATTCTCCAAGCTGTAACGCTTACCAAGCTCTATGGCAGCCTGAAGAGCTATCGCCTTGGAATCCCCGATACCTTGAACCACCTGCAAGTCCTCTACCCTAGCCTTGGCAATATTTCGCAAGCTCTCCTCCATCACATTGAATATCTGACGTGCCTGTTCCACATTCTTCTGTGTACCTGTACCGATAACCAAAGAAATCAGCTCCACTGTGGTCAAGTTTCCAAGCCCATTGTTATAAGCCTTATACTGAGGAAATTCTTCCATGCAAAACCCCGAAAAATTCTGTCTCATATCTCAAATTGCTTTAAATTAAACTTAAAATATTCTGGATTTCCTGAAACAACCAGCCTTTTTCAAATCACTGGAGTTTTGAGGATAAATCCGAGTTTTTTTTAGCATTCCGGCATAACCTTCACACCAAGCCTTTTTTCGTGCCTAAAAAGATGGCAGTCAAAAATGGCAGAAAGCCAAACAATCGGTAGAGAATCTTTTCCGGAAAATCGCAATCTATGATTTCGGAAGGCTGCCGGAAAAGATTCTTCGCCGATAACAACGTGGTGTTTGGTATCTGCCAAGACTGCCATACCTTTGCACGATAAAAAGCCTGGTGGGATTATGCTGCGACAAAATGATAAAAACGAGGTTCTATTCACAAAACTACAGTAGAAAACAATAGATATAAGTATCATCTTCCCATGGATATCTACCTAAACCACGACACAGTAAAACCAAACTATAGATATCAACAAAACAGATAGACAAAGATAAAAGAGCCGGCATAAAAGAAAAAGAGCCAAGAGAAACACATGCAGTCCATATCAACCATGTATTCCTCCTTGGCTCCCAAAAAGAACGATTTCATCGAAAAGTAGATATTATACCATCCCCCAAGTACCATCAATCCAAGACTACCTAAAAGATAGCCTTGGAAAGATTAACATGGCAGATATGGAAAGGAGGCTAAGCTGCCTCCTCCTTCTTTTGCTTCTCTACCTCTGAGAGGCTGGTGGCAATAAGTTTAATCACATGATGGTCCTTGCCATCCTTCTGATAGGTAGTCTTGAATAGATGACAAAAAAAGAGGACCCAAAGGCCGCTCTCCTTAATAAATATAATAATGTCTTTTATCCTACAAAGAAGGTTTCAACCAACGAATACAATTGTTCATCAGTTAGATTATCAGTACCAACTCTATCAATCAACGCATATTCTTCTTTCTTTCCGGTAATCACGAACTTGCGCTCTTTACCGTCCACTTCACACAAAAGATGATAATTACCTTTGTATGTCTTTTCTACACGTACCTTTTCAAAAAGGGTTTCGCCTATTCTGAATGCAACATTCTTTCTTCGTTCGAGCAATCCCCACTCTGCCAGATGCTGGTTAAGGGTGTTTTCTACAGCACCTATCCAACGCTGGCTAACTTCGCACTCCTCAGCAAAGTGTCTGAATTGGCGGATAGCAGAGGCAACCTCACCAATAATACTTTCAGCCTTCTTTATACCATTTTCCTTGCCGAGAGCCAAAGCATCTTCAAGAGTCTGACCTTGAAGCTTACCCTGCATCATCATACAATGCATCTTCTCAGGAAGAAAGCCACCTGTATTGAAGATATAGGTCATATCGTATGCAGGAGAAAGTTGCCATTTTCCACTTTCATCCATCAGAAAAGAGAAGTTCTTGTTGTGATCATCAGTGTTGTTGGCAAGAATATTGAATACCATCCTGCGGAACACTTCCTCCTGGGTACTTTCAGGCAGACGCATCTTTCGACAAACCATCAGCAGCTTTTCATAGCTGTCGGCATCAGGGTATAGAGCCGCCAATGTCTGCATGTGTAATTTACGTTCCTCATCACGATCAAAACGATGGGTAATGAAATGCTTCTGACCTTCGATCTCAATAATCCTGCAAGGCATCATGCTTATGCCTGCAGCCCTAGCCATCTTGTAATAGGCCATTTCCAGTTCTGCAGAAGAACGCTCTGCATCACCAAACTTCAGGATGCAATAATCAAAGCCCTTGTGACCGGCTATCTGACCACTTCTGATTTCTCCGGTTTTCGGATTGATCGCGATGATAGCCTTCGGTTGGCGACCGCCTGCCGAAGTACCTACAGCTATCAACGACTGCATGGTCAGCGATTCATCTGGCAACAGCCTCACATTCTCACGCTCCAAGAATATTCTCTGAGCCAAATCCGTCAACAACTTCATATTCAGCTTTTCCGACTTTCTAATGCCGGATGATTCAGGAATAAACTCCAATGCTCCCATACCACGCTTACCAATGAAGGACAAAATTTCAAGCGGAGTTATCTCCTGATTGCGAATGCCATTCTGTATGCGCCAACACTCAAACACCTGATTACCCCAAGCATCAGGTAAAGAATCAGCAAGAAAAGGAGGCAATTTTCGGTAAAGCTTCGTTTCCCTGTCACCCATAATGGGACGACGGCTGGCAGGTGACTTGACAGAAGCCACCAGAGGGAACGGATCAAGACTCCCACCAAGAAAAGCAGGATTGTACTCAAAAAACGAAACTCCTCTCCTTGCATCCCAGGACAAGCGACCGATTTCCTTGTCCCAAAGCATTATTTTTAATGAACTAGCTATCATGACTTCTTATGTCTTATACGTTGAACTTTCTTTTCTTCTTTCATCAGGTACGCAGATTGCGGTAAATCCGGCATCAGTTCATCAAGGGCATCTATCTGCCCTATCGCCTTCAGCAGCAAAAGAAATGTGCCGAGCGAGACATTGCCGGATGTACCATTCTCAAACTTATGAATGGTTGCGATTGTAATACCCGATTGTTCAGATACCTCTTTCTGTGTCATATGGCTACGCAGACGATAATCCTTGAATCTTGCACCAAGAAGCTTTACCAATTCTGGTATAGAAAACTCGTAATAATCAACCATAATATCTCATTTTTAAATTATACTATAATATAAGTTATGCGCTTTATTAAGCTTTAAATTATATTATACTTATATTTATAGGTACAAAAATACACATTTATTTTCAGATAATTTCAACTATCATGAAGATTTTCTGTTTTTTGCATACTTTTTAACCTTTCTGTAAGTCAAAAATCCAAAAAGCATACAAAACAAGCCCTAAAGCCGACCCATTAAAGGAATGAACAGATTCACATTCCAAATTCCCCCTCGCAAATAGATATGATAAGATGAAGATAAATGAATGGACGCTACTCCAGGAAACAAGAAAAGTAGTAGGAATCAAAAAGGACGCATTCCAACAACCAAACTTAGAGAACAGCAGCCCTGCCAAATCCCGGCGTATCCATCAACATCACTGAGAAAATAGAGACAATCTAAACCTCTTTCAACCAGGCCTTCGAGTCCCCACCCTACGATGACCAGCCACTCCTCCATCAAGGAAGGCAAGCGAAAGGAGGTGACATCCAAACAAAAGAGACCTGTCACAAGGATGGCAAAGGACTACCACCTTCCAAAAACAAGCCACCATCTTCAAAAAAGTGAAGTAAAAGGAAGAGGAAGCAGATTCTTTCATATCGCCTGCAGGACCTCCTACCTATCTGTTAGAAGGTAGCCTACCCCCATTGCAACTCTCCAAACTTCTCAAAAAAATATAGATATAAAAAATCAGCCATCAGGCAAGCATCTGCGATACCTATTTATCCGATATAACCTCCTGTTATGACGGACGGCTGCGCCCTAAGAAAGCAACCGAACCGAGGGGAAGAAACCCTAGATAGAACCTCTCCCCCACTCCCTGCTAAAAGACAAAACCAGCAAACAAGTCCAACTGCAGGGTACCAGAAAGCCGACCCTTTAACTTCTTCACAAGTTTAGCTGCTTTCTTGTCTTCCTGTAGAAATCTGACCAGGCTATTGATAGCCGTATCATGCGCCTCATTCTCGGAACGAAAAAGACCGGTAAAAAGACCTGGCAAGAAAGACCATCCCCTGGTTCCATAGCTTACAAAAACCCCATATGTCCACAATCCATTGGGATGCTGCAATATTCTAATTTCCAGGTTTTCCTCAATCTTCTCTACTTGAGTGCGTGGTTGCAAGTAGCAAAGTACGTCAACCCAAAGATACTCATTGAGTTTAAGTTCAGAAGGAGCACGGACATACCCCAACTGCTTGAGCTTTACATAATCACGTCTGGCAAACTTTATATGCCGATTTCTCATACTTGAGTTGTCTGATGCAAAAAGACCTTCCAACTCCAAAATTTCATCATCTAAAATGTCAACCATGTTGAAAAAGTTGTGGCAAGGTGGTTAGCCTTGCCGTTTCCTTCTTTAATCTGTCACCCTATAATAATACTGTAGCTTAGCCCCTTTGAGATTATCCTCTGCGTAACAAGCTGCTGCATGATAATACTTATCGTAAAGTTTGGCTAGCTCCATGTTTTTTTCATACCACTGGGCAATCTTATGATTCAACACCATAACAAGGTCAGTAATGTAAACACAATTGTCTTTCCATTCATTGAACGCACGATGGAATGTGTCTGTAACGGCATACCCGTCATCACTTTGCCTTTTTACGTGCTTAAAAGATGGAAGGCTCAAGAAGTCAGAACACCCAACAATCTGTAGAGAATCTTTTCAGGAATACCCAATCTCTGATTGTGGAAGGCTGCTTGAAAAGATTCTCTGCAGATAACAGAAATGTGGTGTTTGGTATCTGACAAGCCTGCCATACCTTTGCACGTCAAAAAGCAACTGATGACAGGTAAGTCAGACAGAAAAAGCACGAGGTTTTATATCGATAGCAAAATTACCTATAGATATAATACATAGACAAACAACGCAATAGTATAAAAAGTTAAATCTGTTTACATTAGAAAAAAACAAGGAAACATCAGTACAGCTTAAGACAAAAAAAAGCCATTGCCTAAGATCCAACAATCTCAGTCAATGGCCAACCCTATCTCTTAGCAGACATTTTACTTAAATGCCTGAATATACTGCTTTAAAGCATCACGTAATATCTCTTCACAACTCTTTTTTGTCTTAATCTTAGTGAGCATAAGCTGCTCATAATCTTCATCAGACAAATAAGTCTGAACACCATGCATAGTGGCTCTTTTCTCTGCAAGAGACATCTTCTGTTTCTTAACAACAGGCTGTTCATTACCAGGACGTACTGCCTGATTCATATTACTAAACGCTGCGCGAAAATCCTTTCCTGCCATAATTCTAAATATTTATAGATTAAACAATTCTTTAATTACTAAAGAGTAGTCATTTGCTGCTGTACAATAAGGTGAATATGAGAACAGGTCAGTCAGCTCTGTCTGCGCTTCATTTACCTTGATGCAACGTCGAATACCATGCGACAAGACCTTATTACCATACATATCTTTAAGAAAACCCAGCGCCTGACGGACAATACGAGGTCTCTCATCCAGCATTACAGGTAACAGACCTAATAATTCAAGATCTTTATTCAAGGCAAATCTGCCATTCTTTACCTCATTCAATGCTCCAAGAATGGCAGCCAAACCATTCACAGAAAGTCCTTCCATCTGAACTGGTATAAGCAAATGACTGGCAACAACCATAGCATTGTAAGTTGACTGAGACAATGCTGGAGGGCAATCAATGAAGATATAGTCAAAGAAATCTATAGGATCAGTAATACCTTCACCGGTAAAATCTATGCAAGGACTGCTGATGCAAGCTCCTAACACTTGACGAGGAGATCCGGTATTCTGAAGGAAAGGATCAACATCCTGCATTTTTGCAGAACCAGGAACATAATACGCACCTATCTTAGACTTGTATATAGGAAGACCCTTACAAGCAATCATAGAATCAAAAACAGTAGCACAACCTTCTGGAGCATGGTTCAAAAGGGTTAAGTTACACTGAGGATCCAAGTCTATCTCAAGGATTCTTAGATTCTTATCCTTTCGGAGCATACCAGCTGCAAGATTTTGCACTGTAGTCGTTTTGCCAACGCCACCCTTATTATTGACGATAGCCAAGATCATTTTCAGTCTATTTTCCATATCTTTGACTTTTAATTATTAATTTATGGTGCAAAGATACATTAAATAATTGAAATAAACAAGAGAAATCGCAAAAAAAGTTTGTTTTCAAACATAATATTTTGCAAACATGTTTGTGTACATATATGTTTGCAAGCATCAAATAACTTATATTATACTATTAATCAAATGTTTATAAAAAACAATTAAAAAGGTTTTCAAACATACATGTTTTAATGTTTTTCGGCTTTCAGTTTTACAAACAACCAAACATACTAACTTCAAACATAAACGAACTGAGTATAAAATAAAAGGAAAAGGGACAGTTAAGCAACACTATAAAGAAAAGTAGAGCTGATAGTAGTTTCAGACGGAAACACCTATCTCCCTACTCCACTCTATTAACATCAACAAGAAACACACTCCCCAAAAGTAACATACAAAGATCAGAAAAGAAAAGGAGATTGAAGATAATTGATGATAGCAATACCAAACAAAATCAAGCAACACCAGGATAAAACTGTTAGGAAACATTCAGGAATACCAACTTACGAAAAAACATGGATTCTTGTTCCAGTCATCAAAAAGATTATAAAACAAATTATTGAATGAAAAATGTAAATTCACCCAAGAATGATTATCTTTGCAAAGCGTCTGATAGAAAGACCAACCGAGTGAACGTTGGATGGTATTGTTCGTCACCCTCAGACACACTCTCTGTCCAACCACCGAAAGAATTCTCGACCAAATTCTAACATACATAGTTGCGGTCTTACAAAAAAGATAGTTAATATGAAATGCATCACAAAGGTAATGAACCGAAATGCTAAATGCAAACATGTTTGCTTTCAATCATACACGTTTACATTATACATAGTTTGCCGACTATCAAACAATCAAACAACCAAAGAAAAAATGTAAGCTAGCTTTCAAAGGAACCAGTGTAAAAAAAAAACAAAAGACTTTGTTTAATTGAAATCAAACATACCGACAATCATATATACATAATTATCGGTTTGCAAAGAACCAAACAATCAAACATACAAAGTTACATGTAATCATGTAAGCAAGCTAACAGATAAAACAGGAATGTAAAAAAGATATAGGAAACAAAGAAACATGTAACCAAACATACAAGTTTAGAAACAAATTTAAAAGGCATAAAGGAAATTTGATACGCCTGCAAGTTTTCAAACATTCAAGCACACAAACAATCAAACGTCCAAATGTACAAACAAAAAAGTAAGATCAAAACTAGAAAGAAACAATGAATCTCAAGTGATAAAGTACATTACAAATATAAAACAAAACAACCTAAAACCCTATAATAAACAATAGCAAATACACGTATACAAACATACATGTTTTCATGTAAGCAACATTACAAATATATTAACAACCTACATATCAGTAAGTTAACGGCTCAAAGAAATACCAGAAAAGCATATTCAAACTTCCAATGTTTCGATCTTTCAAATATATTTGTTTTCAAACATACAAAAAATATGTAAAGTAGGAACATATTAGTAAATATGAGAGAAAGTAAACAGGAAAAAATAAAAGTCATAGTGTATCATGAATTTAAACAAGGATTCAAAGAAACATGTTTTCAAACATACAAAGTAGATACCCAATTAAACTTATGTAACAGTTAACAGACTGAACCAGGATAAAACGATTCCATTACAAACATTCTTTTTTTTTAGTTTGCAAACATACATGTAAACAAAGGATATTGAATAAAAGAGATAATAATATGATAACCCATATTCTGACTTTATATCTTTCAAGTTAACATGTTTTCGGTTTTTCATGTTTAGAAGTAAACAGCTTCACAAAATACATATTTTCAAACATTCAAGAAATTTTTCACAAAGTCAACAATATAATGAAAATCAGGCAGCAATACGGATAATAAAACATACTAAAACAAAATATCATGTTTACCAAGATACAAAGAAACAAGAATGTTTGAGATCAAAAGAACAAGAATCAACCAGACAAACTAGCAATTAAACGAGCAAACAATATATCTTGAAAAAGAAAGAAGGAGAGAGCACAATGATAAATAGAGATTCAAAAAAAATTGAAGAGTGACAAATGCAATACGTTTGCGTACGTGTTTTCCATTTTTCAGTTTGTTTTGTTTTCAAACATACCTGCAAACATATACTATAGCTATATATCTATATATTAATGTATTAAAAAATACAATGGAAAAATACAAACATACTAGTTTGTAGGTTTTCAAACTTTCAAACATATTTTAAAAGTAAAAGAGAACACATCATCAGGTGAAAAGATTAGGAAAGCTCAATACAAAATAAGATAGTAAAGAATAACAAAAAGTATGTAAGATAGATTATTGATGGGGTAGTGTAGCAGGTATCTTATAAAACTATGACAGTTAAGTCTGTCCAAAGATAATTAATAACAGCATCTGATACAAACTCGTGTTACGGTAGTCACAAATCATCTATGTAGCCACTTATATCTTCAATCATGAACTTTCATGGCAACAGTTCATAAGTATCCAGAAGGAGTTTCTAACGAAAAAACAGAATTTTTATAAGCAGAGCCTTCAGATTCTGCATGTCGCTTAGCTTTTATATCCATTCATTCTACAATTGGATTGTATAACGCCGCAGTTCCGCCACAAAAAAAGTCCTCTGCAACAATCTTCTTTGGAACAGCGGCTTCTTGCATTAACTCCTCACCATGAAGAGTCGATAACCAGGCTGCAGCATTCTCCTTCTCCTGTATCATTACTTCAGTCATATGTTACGACTACTAAAGTTGATTTACTCCATTCTTAATCTATAGTCTAGACTCCCTACTTTTATGTAGTTTTCAACAGACGATTCCATTCTCATGGTAACTATATAGGTTTACTATCGCCACGTTGCAAATGTAATAAGCAAGTAGGGTAGGGGATAAACTAATTCCCATGCTCTGAATAAAATGGATTCTAAAACAAAGTAAATAGCGAACATTTTTATTTGTTTTCAAACATGTTTGCAAACCTGCAAATAAGATATCTTACCTCAGTTCGGGATAAGAAATAGTGCCTAAAAAAGTTGGTAATCTCCGATAT
>OIXX01000561.1_pt1 | contig 20632 bp, 12 predicted proteins | sample 1588161 | NCBI WGS metagenome assembly OIXX01 (sample SAMN03283274) | human gut metagenome | biome: human-associated habitat; material: feces | host: Homo sapiens | place: Peru | collected 2012
CCACTTTTATCATGCAATAGCGCCACTTTTACACTCTAATAGTGGCACTATTGTAGTGTAAAAGTGGCGCTATTGTTAAGCTCGGGTGCTGTTTGCACAGCAAAACAGCGTAAAAACAGCAATCCGGAACTCTAGAATCAATTTTTATTTTGTAACAGCTTTTTACTCTTTGTACGATATTTGCATGGCAAGACAGATTATTAAAACGACAATAGAGACAATGTTTTTTAGACATGAAGAACATGATTTTGAAAAGAAGAACATGTGGGAAATATAAAATAGTTGTGTTTTCTCGTGAAAATAAGTTATCTTTGTAGGCGGAATGGCAATAGCCATAATGACGATAAAAAGAAATAAGATATGCCAGTACAAAGTGAAGCCGCCCTCGAAAACGGACTTATAGCCACTCTTCAGAAGATGAACTACGAGTATGTTCATATTGAAGAGGAGAAGAACCTGTCTGCCAATTTCAAAAGGCAGTTGGAGAAACACAACAAGAAGAAATTGGAGGAACTTGGACGCACAGAGTTTACGGAGTCTGAGTTTGAAAAGATACTTATCTATCTTGAAGGTGGCACCCGCTTTGAAAAGGCAAAGAAACTGCGAGACCTCTTTCCGCTTGAACTGGAAAGCGGTGAACGCCTATGGGTGGAGTTCTTGAACCGCACTCACTGGTGTCAGAACGAGTTTCAAGTTTCCAATCAAATCACGGTTGAGGGTAGAAAGAAATGCCGTTACGATGTGACGATACTTATCAATGGTCTGCCTTTGGTTCAAATAGAACTGAAGCGAAGAGGTGTGGAACTGAAACAGGCATACAACCAGATACAACGCTATCACAAGACTTCTTTCCATGGACTGTTTGATTACATCCAGTTGTTTGTCATATCCAATGGTGTAAATACTCGCTATTTCGCCAACAATCCTAACAGCGGATATAAGTTTACGTTCAACTGGACCGACGCAGCCAATGTGCCGTTCAACGATTTGGAGAAGTTTGCCACTGTGTTCTTCGACAAGTGCACGTTGGGCAAGATTATTGGCAAGTACATTGTATTGCATGAGGGAGAGAAGTGCATGATGGTGCTTCGCCCTTACCAGTTCTATGCCGTGGAGAAGATTCTCGACCGTGTGGAAAACTCCAACGATAACGGCTATATCTGGCATACAACAGGAGCAGGTAAGACCTTGACATCATTCAAGGCAGCCCAACTTGTGTCTGAGTTGGACGACGTGGACAAGGTGATGTTTGTGGTTGACCGCCACGACCTCGACACACAGACGCAAGCCGAATATGAAGCCTTTGAGCCAGGAGCAGTAGACAGCACGGACAATACGGACGAACTGGTGAAGCGTCTGCACAGTAATTCGAAGATTATTATTACCACCATTCAGAAACTTAATGCAGCTGTAAGCAAGCAGTGGTATAGCAGCCGTATTGAGGAAATACGCCATTCGCGCATCGTGATGATTTTCGATGAATGTCATCGAAGCCATTTCGGCGAATGCCATAAGAACATCGTGAAGTTCTTCGACAACACGCAGATGTTCGGATTTACGGGCACGCCTATCTTTGTAGAAAATGCTGTGGACGGACATACCACAAAGGAAATCTTCGGCAACTGTCTTCACAAATACTTGATAAAGGATGCCATTGCCGATGAAAACGTGCTTGGTTTTCTTGTGGAGTATTACCACGGTAATGAGAATGTGGATAATGCCGACCAAGACCGCATGACGGAGATAGCAAAATTTATCCTTAATAATTTCAATAAGTCAACATTCGATGGAGAGTTTGACGCATTGTTTGCCGTGCAGTCAGTGCCGATGCTAATCCGTTACTACAAGATATTCAAGAGCCTCAATCCAAAGATTAGGATTGGAGCAGTCTTCACATATGCTGCCAACAGTAGTCAAGACGATGAGCAGACCGGTATGAACACTGGCGGTTTTGCAAGCGAAAGTACTGGTGAGGCAGACGAACTGCAAGCCATCATGGATGACTATAATAATATGTATGGAACGAGTTTCACTACAGAAAACTTCCGTGCATATTACGATGACATCAACCTCCGCATGAAGAAAAAGAAGGCAGACATGAAGCCTCTTGACCTCTGCTTGGTTGTCGGTATGTTCCTTACTGGCTTTGACAGCAAGAAACTCAACACTCTCTATGTTGACAAAAACATGGAGTATCATGGCTTGTTGCAAGCTTTCAGCCGTACCAACCGTGTGTTGAACGAGAAGAAGCGTTTCGGTAAGGTGGTTTGCTTCCGTGACTTGAAAAGCAAGGTGGACGAAGCCATCAAGCTGTTCAGCAATGGCACCCCCTTGGAAGACATCGTGCGTAAGCCCTTCGATGAGGTGAAGCGTGACTATCTGGAACTGACAAAGGACTTCCTGGAGCATTATCCCGAACCTCACTTCGTGGACTACCTTCAGAGCGAGAACGACAAGAAGCAGTTTATCCTCGCTTTCCGTGACATCATCAAGAAGCACGCTGAGATACAGATTTATAACGAGTTTGAGAAGGAAGCCAATGACCTTGGCATGACCGAACAGCAGTTTATGGACTTCTGCAGCAAGTATCTTGATATATACGATTCGTTTGCTGCTAAACCGACAGAACAGTCAAGCGGTTATAAAGCTCAGGAGGACGAATCATGTATGGCTGCCGAACCAGACCCGAGTGAGGATGATGCTACTGGGCTGGGAGATATCGATTTCTGCTTGGAACTGCTGCATAGCGACATCATCAATGTGGCTTACATTTTGGAACTGATTGCAGATCTCAATCCATACAGCGAGGACTACACGGAAAAGCGTAGGCACATCATTGACACAATGATTAAGGATGCCGAACTTCGCAGTAAGGCGAAACTCATTGACGGCTTCATACAGAAGAATGTGGATGATGACCGTGACAACTTCATGGCTCGCAAACAAAAGGCTGATGGCACAAGCGACCTTGAAGAACGGTTGAATAACTACATCGTCACCGAACGTAACAATGCCGTAAATACACTTGCCAAGGACGAGGATCTGGATGCTTCCGTGCTCAATCATTACCTCTCTGAATACGACTACTTGCAAAAAGAACAGCCGGAAATCATACAAGAGGCATTGAAAGAGAAACACTTGGGACTGATAAAAAAGCGAAAGGCATTAACAAGAATGCTCGATAAATTGCGTTCTATTATAAGAACATTCAGTTGGGAATAAACATAATAAAGAATAAAGAAACAACAATATATGAGCGAAGAATTACAACAGAAACTCCGTGACCAACTTTGGGAAGTCGCTAACAAACTGCGTGGCAATATGTCTGCCAGTGACTTCATGTATTTCACTCTCGGCTTTATCTTCTACAAGTATCTGTCGGAGAAGATAGAGAAACACGCCAACGACGCGTTGGTCGACGACGAGGTGACGTTCAAGGAGTTGTGGGCTATGGAGAAGGACGAAGACGTAGAGGCGTTGCAGGAAGAGGTGAAGACCGAATGTCTGGAAAATATCGGCTACTTCATTGAACCAAACTTCCTGTTCTCGTCTGTCATTGAGAGCATTAAGAAAAAGGAAAATATTCTGCCGATGCTCGAACGCTCATTGAAGCGTATTGAGGACAGTACTCTCGGGCAGGACAGCGAAGAAGACTTTGGAGGCCTGTTCTCTGACATTGACCTTGCTTCACCCAAGTTGGGCAAGACTACCGATGACAAGAATACTTTGGTCAGCAATGTTCTTCTTGCCCTTGATGATATTGGCTTTGGTGTAGAAGCATCGCAAGAGATAGATATTCTCGGTGATGCCTACGAGTATATGATTAGCCAGTTTGCCGCAGGTGCTGGCAAGAAAGCTGGCGAGTTCTACACTCCTCAGGAAGTGAGCCGTATCTTGGCAGAGATCGTAACCATCGGTCACGCTCGTCTGCGCAATGTCTATGACCCAACTTGTGGTAGTGGTTCGCTGTTGCTCCGTGCAGCAAGCATAGGTCATGCAAACGAGATTTTCGGACAGGAGAAGAACCCTACGACCTACAACTTGGCTCGTATGAATATGCTTCTGCATGGCATTAAGTTCAGCAACTTCCGCATTGAGAATGGCGATACTTTGGAGGCTGATGCTTTTGGCGATACTCAGTTTGACGCTGTGGTAGCAAATCCTCCTTTCTCTGCTGAATGGAGTGCTGCCGATAAGTTCAACAACGATGACCGTTTCAGCAAGGCTGGACGCTTGGCACCACGCAAGACTGCCGACTATGCCTTTATCCTTCACATGATTTACCACCTCAATGAGGGTGGCACAATGGCTTGTGTCGCTCCTCATGGTGTGTTGTTCCGTGGCAATGCCGAGGGCGTAATCCGCCGTTTCCTCATTGAGAAGAAGAATTACGTGGACGCCATTATCGGTCTGCCTGCCAACATCTTCTATGGCACAAGCATCCCGACCTGTATTTTGGTGTTCAAGAAATGCCGTAAGGAGGATGATAACATTCTGTTTATTGATGCCAGCAAGGAGTTTGAAAAGGTAAAGACCCAGAACAAGCTCCGTCCGCAGCACATCCAGAAGATCGTAGACACCTACCGTGAGCGCAAGGAGGTTGAGAAATACAGTCATCTTGCTACGTTGCAAGAAGTGGCTGAGAACGACTACAATCTCAACATTCCTCGTTACGTAGATACTTTCGAGGAAGAAGAACCTATTGACATCCATGCCGTCATGAAAGAAATCAAGGAGTTGGAAGCCAAACGTGCCGATCTTGACAAGGAGATTGAAGGGTATTTGAAAGAGTTGGGATTGGTAGAATAAACAAAAAAAAGACTTACAATGAAAGGTTACGCAAAACCATTACATGAATTTATAGAAGGTCATAAAATCCAATTTGTAATACCTGTGTATCAGCGTAATTACGATTGGTTGATTGACAACTGTGACCAATTGTTTAGTGACTTAGTAAAACTAAGCCGCTCAAACAGATGTTCGCATTTCTTTGGCTCTATTGTTACATCATCTGCGGATAGCAGCTACAATAGATTGGTGATTGATGGTCAACAGCGTTTGACCACCATTTCACTTCTTTTGTTGGCAGGTATAAAAGCAGTGAAAGCTGGTGCTATTGAGATTAGCGAAGAGTCAAAAATAGACGAAGCATACGAAGTCTTCTTAAAAGCTAAGTTCTGTAACTCTGAGCGTAAAATCAAGTTAGTTCCCATAGAGAATGACCGTATCGCTTACGATAAGATATTCAATGATGAAGATTATTTTGATGAAGATTCAAAGGTTACTCGCAACTACCGCCATTTCTATGATTTGTTGACGAGAAAACCGCAAGCACTCTCTTTCGACCAATTGCTTGATACAATAGAACGATTGCAAATCATATCAATAGAGTTAGATAGCGATGATGATGCCCAACTTATCTTCGAAAGTCTGAACTCTACCGGATTGGCTCTTACTGAAGCAGACAAGATACGCAACTATCTCTTGATGTCTTTGACACCAGAGGAGCAGCATATGTGTTTCAAAAACTACTGGCAAAAGATAGAACAGGCAACCGGGAACCAACCAACAAAGTTCTTGCGTGACTATCTCACCATTCAGCAACAGTTACAGCGTCCTGTCCGTCAGTCAAACATCTACTACGAATGGAAAAAGTATATGGACGGACATGACCGAAAGGAAGAATTAGTCAAGATGCTTGATTATGCGCACTACTATCAGCAAGTGACAGAGGCAAAGCTATCTACGGCAAAACTTTCAGAAAAGATGCGCCACATCTGTAATATAGAAACAGATGTGACTAATGTATTCTTTATACAATTTTTGAAATATGCCTCTGCCAACAATTTTTCAGAAGATGAGATATTCAAGGTGATTGATTTGGTAGAAAACTATTTGGCAAGACGTATCGTGTGCAATATGCCTGGTAATGCTCTTACTCAGGTTTTCTGCGCTTTGCATAAAGATGTTTTGAAAAGCACAGAGGAATATAGTTCTGCTAATGTTGAACTTGGTAACTCATATTCTGACATATTGACTTACCACATCATGCGTCGTGATGGTAACTATCAATTGCCAAGAGATATGCAATTCGTGGAGTCAATCAAAACACGTGACGCTTATCACATGTTGAAGCCATTCCAGATTTTCCTCTTTGAACGATTGGAGAACTCTGTGCATGGTGAATATAACGATGTGGCAACCGACATGAAAAAGAAGGATGCCACTATTGAGCATATCATGCCTCAAACGCTCAATGGTGATTGGAAAGCGATGCTTGGAGACAACTTTGAGGAAATACAAGACAAGTATCTTCATACATTTGCAAACTTGACTCTGACAGGTATCAACAGCGAATTAAGTAATAAGCCATTTGAAATAAAGCGTGATGGCAAGAAAATTGGGAATGAAATATATCCCGGCTACAAGAATTCAAAGTATCGTCTGACAAAGAATGTTACGCTATGTGACAAATGGACTGAAATCGAGTTGCTGAACCGATGCAATGAGATAGTTGCAACATTCTTGCGTCTTTATCCATTACCACAAACAACATTCAAGCCATTGCCAAAACCAGTGGACGAAGCCTCTTTAGACGAAGAAACATTCTCTCCAACAAATAGAAATCTTAAAGGTTTCCGTTTGTTTGGCAATGAGTACAATGAAACCACTTGGAAAGGGATGCTTCTGCAAGTTGTAAAACTTGTGATGGAGCGATACACAGACATCGTAGATACGCTCTATGATGCCGAAGGTTTCTTCTGGTCTGCCAAGCAAGCAGATACAAGATACTGTACAATGATTGCTCCACAAAAATACTTGTGGACTTCAATGGATAATAGAAGTAAACTTCGTTGTTTACGCTTCTTGTTTGAAAAATGCGACATAGCCGAGTCAGAATTGGTGCTGTTGCTTGAACCTGTAAAAGAATAGTCGTATGGAATATATAGATTTCAAGAAATTGATAGATGCCCTAACTGCCAAGCCTAAAGAAACGGAATGGCTGGAGTTCAAGCACAATTTTCATTCAAAGGAGGAGATTGGTGAAAGAATCTCTGCCTTGTCTAATAGTGCCTATTTGTGCAACATGCCATTTGGCTATATTGTATTTGGTGTTGATGATGAAAGCCATGATATAATTGGCACCGACCTATATGGCAAGCAGAAAATGGTTGGCAATGAAGAACTTGAATCTTGGTTGTCAACTCGTTTGAATCCTCGTATTGACTTCGAGATTATTGACGATTTCGATTATGAGGAGAAAGGTCATGTTTGTATATTTAAGATTCCTGCCACGACTAATCGCCCGGTAAGTTTCTTACATGAGGCATACATCAGAGTTGGCACGATTACTCGCAAGTTGAAGGATTTCCCTGCAAAAGAGGCTAAGATTTGGAAAGGTGGTCAGAAGCCTTTGGAAAAGATTGTTTTGAAGAAAGGCTTGTCGGGACAGGTTGTTTTCTCTTATCTTAGTGCAGAGACCTACTTTGACATGATGCATTTGCCACTTCCACAAGATACAAATGGTATATTAGACAGATTCTTGTCTGAAAATCTGATTGTAAAAGATGAGGTTGGTTACAGCATCACTGAACTTGGAGCTATTCTGTTTGCCAAGCATCTTTCTGATTTCGATGGACTGAAACGTAAAATGGTTCGGGTTATTGTCTATAAAGGCAAAAGTAAAATCGAAACTATCCGTGAACAGACCTTTGACAAAGGCTATGCCATAGGCTTTGAAGAAATGGTTGCATGGATAAATAGCCAACTTCCAGCTAATGAAGAAATAGGTTTGGCTCTAAGAAAGGACGCTCGTATGTACCCTGAAATAGCCATTCGTGAGTTGACCGCAAACATGATTATCCATCAAGATTTTGCGGAGCAGGGCTTTCCTATGATAGAAATCTATTCTGATCGTATTGAGTTCTCTAATCCAGGACAACCACTTATCAGCATAGAACGTTTCATAGATGAATATCAGTCAAGGAACGATTCTCTTGCTGACATCATGCGTAGAATGGGTATTTGTGAGGAGAAAGGCAGTGGGATGGATAAAACTATCTTCTATGTGGAGTTATATCAGTTGCCACCTGTCCGCTTCCAACTTCAAGAAACCCGAACCACTGCGACAGTATTTTCTTATCGAAAATTCGCAGACTTGGATAAGTCAGAGCGAGTAAGAGCCTGTTATCAACACGCTTGTCTAAAATACGTTTCAAACGAGAAGATGAATAATCAATCTCTTCGTGCTCGTTTGGGTATTGAAGACAAAAACTACCCAATGGCATCAAGGATAATCAAAGATACCTTGGAAGCTAAGCTGATAAAGGAAGAAAACTCAGAGGGTAGCAATAGGCATAACTATATCCCATATTGGGCATAAGTCATGTAACTACCATGTAACTGGCATGTAACTGAAAGGCTCAAAAAAGCATCAAAGTAAGCTCAAACCCCTTTATAATGGGGCATAAAGCATATAACGACCATGTAACTGGCATGTAACTGAGCCATGATTGGTGAACTAAAATTAAGGATTAAAAATGACAACGACAAAAAATAACGAACATAAGAATATAAAAGTCCCAAATAAACAAGAGCAGAACCAAACTTGTTTGGATGCTGCCGAGCGTGAGGGACTTCGCCCGAAGGGCAATATCCCAAATCTCAGATTCCCTGAGTTTCAGGAAGAGTGGGAGAAGTGCAAGTTGGGAACTTTGACTGCAAAAGTTGGTAGTGGCTCAACGCCTAAGGGAGGTAATGCTGTTTACACTTCTACTGGTCATTGCTTTGTGAGAAGTCAAAATGTAGGTATGGGATATTTAATCTTAGATGATGTAGCTCATATTAACGATGGTATTCATCAAAAGCATAAAGCTACGGAATTAAAAGAAGATGATGTGTTGCTAAATATCACAGGAGCATCCATAGGACGAACCGCAATAGCTACTAAAGAAATAGAAGGAGGTAATGTAAACCAACATGTTTGTATTATTAGGGCTAACTCAAAAGTAAGTCCAAAGTTTTTGTGCAACTATATTCAAACGAAGAAAATACAAAATTACATACAAAGTTTGCAGACTGGTGGAAGTCGAGAAGGACTCAACTTTGAGCAAATACGTTCATTCCCGATTTCCTTACCTAACATAGCAGAACAAAATAAGATTGCGCAGTTGCTTGATAAATTAAACGAGCGCATCGCTACCCAAAGCAAAATCATTGACAGATTGCAGTCCTTAATCAAGGGAATTAGAAACGATGTGTATGGGAAACTTAGAAAAAGTGTCGGGGTTAATGCGATGATTAGCGATGTCCTCAGCTATGAGCAACCACAACCATATATTGTTGAAAATACAGAATATACAGCAGAAGGGATCCCGGTATTAACAGCAAACAAAGCCTTTGTTTTGGGCTATACATCAGAAACTAACGGAATATACGACAAGGGCGATTGTATAATATTTGATGATTTTACTCTTGATTGCAAATATGTTGATTTCCCTTATAAGATTAAATCATCTGCCATCAAAATTCTAACGGCAAAGAATAAGGAACTTTTACGTTATACGTTTGAGTTTCTGAAGTATCTCGATTTGTCAACAGAGGAACATAAAAGACATTATATTGCAGAGACACAAAATCAAGAATTTATTTTGCCAGCTGAACAAATTGTTAAAACAATAGCCCACATATTTTCGACATTATCAGTACGAATGGAAACAGCTGTAAAGCAGAGAAACGTATTTGAAAAACAAAAGCAGTATCTGCTTCGCCAAATGTTCATATAAACATCTGGCGAAGCAAGTATTGCTTCTGCTTTTCATAATGTTCCAACAATCTTTTGCTTACTAAAAGTTTTTCTTCATAAGCTTTCAGTAATTTAACTATAGCTTTTTGTGTTTCTAAATCAGGAAGATAGACATAACAAGAAGAAAGGTTGTTTGCTGTTATTGAAAACACCTTTGTCCCCTGTGCCAATCGCTTGATTTGGTTATGGAAATAACGAGAATTAAATGCAAAGCCTTTGAAGCCTACAACTGTCCTGTTCTTTATATCACGACCATGAATAGTATGTAATCCACAGATTGTATCACCTTCAATAGTATCAACAAATTCTACGGATTTAGCTATTTCGCCAGTATCTTCTGAAGCATCTGCAAAAGCAACATCTCCTACTTGGCACAATGTATATTGCTTAGGTATTGCTTCATTTTTAATCATCGGTAAAGAGGCAGAGTTAATTCCACGTGTCTGCAAACCATGTATTAAACCATAATGTAGATTTCTAATTGCACCTTCTTTATAACTCAGTTGCTCCCATGATAGCGAATTGGTTGGGAAGAATTGCATAAATGAACGTAAATATGTCTTTTCCCACAAAGGATTATCCAACAAATTGTCCTCCATTCCCTTGATTAAGGACTGCAATCTGTCAATGATTTTGCTTTGAGTGGCGATGCGCTCGTCAAGTAAAGAGAGAAATTTGCCAATTTTCTTTTGTTCTTGTAAGCAAGGTCTTTGGTTTGGTAACAGTTCAAAGGATGATTTTGAAATTATGGGAACAGCCTGGACTGCAATGGAGGACAAATAACGAGGAAAAGCACTCTGTATAGCGTAGTAAACAAATTCATTGTCGTTATTATCATTGACTACAATGGAATTAATTTGTTGGTTAGTTGACATTTCTTTTGTGGCCATTCCCGTTTTACCAATAGTAGAGCCAATACAGGTTATAAGAACACTACCCTTGGGCAATGCTCTTGTTGTTGAAAAGCCTTTTGCGGACAACATTATCTTTGTCTCTGAAATTGACTTGATTCTCCCTAAATCAGCAGGAGAAGCCCAAAGATAAGTTCCATTCTCGTAATTCTCTATATCTTTAGTTGGAGGGGTGTTGCCAGTTACGACTTTTCCGTAATCTCCCAACTTACATTTCTCCCACTCCCCCTGAAACTCAGGGAATCTCAAATTAGGTACATTACGGATTCCATTTCCCTTATCTTTTAAATTTGGGACATCAGAGGTCAATTTTCTCTAATTATTATATACACCTTTAAAATTAAGGATTACAATGACAACAAAAACAATTAGAGAAATTGCGTTGGCTTGGAAAAGTGACAAGCAACGCTACGTTAAGCAGTCTACATACGCTGCTTATGTGTTGGTATTGGAGAACCACATACTGCCTACGTTTGGCGATTGTGAGGCTCTGAGTGAGAAATTTGTGCAGGAGTTCGTTTGGCAGAAACTGAATGGCGGTCTAAGCATTAAGACGGTGAAGGACATCCTTATTGTCTTGAAAATGGTGATGAAGTTCGGAGTAAAGAACGAATGGATGAACTATTGCGAGTGGGACATCAAGTACCCTACGACTGAGAGTAACAAGGAAATTGAGGTGCTGACGGTGGCACACCATAAAAAGATCCTCGATTTCATCAAACAGAACTTCACATTCCGCAACCTCGGCATCTACATCAGTCTGACTACAGGTTTGCGTATCGGAGAGATTTGTGGTTTGAAATGGTCGGACATCAATACCGACAACGGCACAATTACCGTGAACCGCACCATTGAGCGCATCTACATTGTGGAGGGCGAACGCAAGCACACAGAGTTGGTCATCAACACACCCAAGACCAAGAACTCATGCCGTGAAATACCGATGAATAAGGAACTGCTGGCGATGGTAAAGCCTCTGAAAAAGGTGGTAAACACAGACTTCTATGTGCTGACAAATGAAGAAAAGCCAACAGAGCCACGCACCTATCGCAACTATTATCATCGGCTGATGAAACGCCTTGACATTCCTCGGCTGAAATATCACGGACTACGCCACAGCTTTGCCACACGCTGCATTGAAAGCAACTGCGACTACAAGACAGTAAGCGTACTGCTCGGTCATGCCAACATCACAACAACCCTTAATCTCTATGTTCACCCAAACATGGAGCAGAAGAAAAAGTGCATCACCAAGATGTTCAAGTCTCTTGGGAAATAGGGAAGCCTGAAAACAATGAGAATATATTGTCTTGGACGGCGAAACCTCGAAATTAGATCATATAAGCTTGTATATGTGATGGAAAAAGCGTAACTTTGCACCGAGATTACACACAGATAATATTCATTTTTTAAACACAAATTTATGATTCTTCAAAATTTGCAAGCCGATTTCAAGGGTTCCAATTGGAAGAGAGAAATCGATGTGCGTGATTTTATCCAGTCTAATTATGAGCCGTATGAGGGCGACGAGTCGTTCCTTGAAGGTCCGACTGAGCGTACCCAGCACTTGTGGGACATCCTTTCTGGCATGTTCGAGACAGAGCGTGAGAAGGGTGTGTACGACGCCGAGACCAAGTTGCCGCAGAGCATCGACACCTACGGTGCCGGCTATATCGACAAGGATAGCGAGGTTGTCGTAGGTTTGCAGACCGATGTGCCCCTTAAGCGTGGTATCTTCCCGAAGGGCGGCATCCGTATGGTGGAGAAGGCTCTCAAGTCATACGGCTATGAACTCGACCCTGCAACAAAGACCATCTTCACAAAGTATCGCAAGACACACAACGAAGGCGTGTTCTCAGCATACAACGATGATATCAAGGCAGCACGTCATGCCCACATTATCACCGGTCTGCCTGACGCTTACGGACGTGGACGCATCATCGGCGACTATCGTCGTGTGGCACTCTACGGAACTACTAACCTCATCGAGGAGAAGAAGCGCTACTTCAAGCGCATCGACATACAGGAGTTTACAGAAGAGATAGTTCGTCATCGCGAGGAAGTTTCTGAGCAGATACAGGCTCTGAAGCAGTTTGAGAGAATGTGTGCTTCGTACGGCTTCGACGTTACAAAGCCCGCACGCAACGCCAAGGAGGCAGTACAGTGGACTTACTTCGGTTATCTCGGTGCCGTTAAGGACCAGGACGGAGCTGCCATGTCGCTCGGTCGTGTATGTGCGTTCCTCGATATTTTCATCCAGCGCGACCTCAAGAACGGCACGCTCACAGAGAGCGAGGCACAGGAACTCATCGACCAGATGGTGATGAAGCTCCGCATCGTACGCTTCCTCCGCACACCAGAATATAACGACCTCTTCTCTGGCGACCCGATCTGGGCTACTGCTTCTATCGGCGGTATGGGCATCGACGGACGCTCGATGGTTACGAAGACCGACTATCGCTTCCTCCATACATTATATAATATGGGTCCTTCGCCCGAGCCTAACCTCACGGTTCTTTGGAGCGAGCGCCTCCCCGAGGCTTGGAAGCGTTACTGCGCCAAGGTGAGCATCGACACTTCAGCCATCCAATATGAGAACGACGACCTTATGCGTGCTGACCTCGGCGACGACTACGGCATCGCATGCTGTGTATCGCCGATGAAGATCGGTAAGCAGATGCAGTTCTTCGGAGCTCGTGCAAACCTCGCCAAGTGTATGCTCTATGCCATCAACGGCGGACGCGACGAAATGTCGGGCGAGCAGATTGCTCCGCAGTATGCTCCCGTAGAGGGCGACTACCTCACATACGAGGAGTTTATGCCTAAGTTTGAGCAGATGATGAGATGGTTGGCTAAGACTTATGTCAACGCCCTCAAAATCATTCACTACATGCACGACAAGTATGACTATGAGGCATTCGAGATGGCTCTGCACGACGGCGACGTAGAGCGCACACGTGCTACGGGTATTGCAGGTCTGTCCATCGTGGCTGACTCAATCGCAGCAATGAAGCATTGCAAGGTGCGCATTATCCGCGACAAGAGCGGTCTGGCTGTCGACTACAAGATAGAGGAGGGCGAGTACGTGCCGTTCGGTAACAATAATGACGAGACAGACGAAATCGCCGTTTCCATCACAGAGAAGTTTATGGAGTATCTGCGTCAGCACCGCACATACCGCGACGCCATCCCAACACAGAGCCTTCTGACCATCACCTCCAACGTGGTGTACGGCCGTAACACAGGCGCCACACCTGACGGAAGAGAGAAGGGTGTGCCGTTCGCACCGGGTGCCAACCCGATGAACGCACGCGACGTGAAGGGAGCCGTTGCAGCTCTTGCTTCAGTAGCCAAACTTCCCTTCCAGCACTCACGTGACGGCATCTCTTACACCTTCGCCATCGCTCCTTCAGCACTCGGCAAGACTCCTGAGATGCGCTCAGCCAACCTCGTGAGCCTGCTCGACGGCTACTTCACTCCTTCAGGAGGCCAGCACATCAACGTGAACGTCTTCGACCGTCAGCTTCTGCTCGACGCTATGGAGCATCCTGAGAAGTATCCGCAGCTCACCATCCGTGTGAGCGGATATGCCGTAAACTTCGTCAAGCTGACACGTGAGCAGCAGCTCGACGTGCTCTCAAGAACCATCAATCAGGGACTTTAAACGCACATAATAGCCAAGTCGTACAGGACACGATATCCTGTGTGACTTGGCTTTTTCCTTTTCTTCTTTCATAAAAATCCTAAATTCATTTTGTTGTTTCGTATTATTTGGCTAATTTTGGCAGTAAGTTTTCGTTTCAAGACGACTTTAAAAGAAGGAATAAAGTGAAAAAACATATATTTTCTACATTATTGGCTCTCGCCATCCCGTTTACGATGATGGCGCAGAAGATAACCCTTGGCTCGTGCAAGACTCATGACAACGGCCAGTACAAGGGACAAATGCAAGCTGGAAAACCACACGGAAAAGGTAACACACTTTTCGAGAATGGGGACACTTATGAGGGTGAGTATGTAAAGGGAAAGCGCCAAGGGCAAGGCATCTATACCTTCTCTGACGGAGAAAAGTATGATGGCGAATGGTTTCAGGACCAACAGCACGGATACGGCACATTCTGGTTTATGAACAATAACCGCTATGAGGGTATGTGGTATCGCGACTATCAGCAGGGTCACGGCGTTATGTATTATTATAACGGCGACAAATACGACGGTTACTGGCAGCAGGACAAGCGTCAGGGCAAGGGCAAGTATACCTTTGCGAGCGGCGCTTTTTATGACGGCAACTGGAAGGACGACCAGAAAAGCGGAAAAGGCTTCTTTGCTTGGGGAGACGGCACCACGTACGACGGTATGTGGTTAGGCAATCAGCGTTCGGGCAAAGGCACCAACAAGTATGCTGACGGCGATACGTATGTGGGCGACTGGCTCAACGACATACAGAACGGAAAGGGCATTTACAAGTTCCAGAACGGCGACGTGTATGAAGGCGACTATGTGCAGGGCGAACGCACCGGCGAAGGCATCTTCAAGTATCGTAACGGCGACAAATACATGGGCCACTTCAATGAGGGCGACAAGGACGGCAAGGGAACGTTCACTTGGCGTAACGGCGACATGTACGTGGGCGACTGGAAGAACGACATGCAGAACGGTCACGGCAAGCTGGTAAAGAAAGCCGGCGACGTCTTTGAGGGCAACTTCAAGGACGGCAAGGTGGACGGCGAAGTGATCATCCATTACGCCAACGGACTGAAGTTTAAGGGCGTCTTCAAGAACGGCAAGCCCAACGGACCCGCCATCGAGGAAACCAAGGACGGCAACCGCTTCGAAGGTTCGTACGTGGACGGACGTCGCGACGGCAAGTTCGTGGAGAAAGACCGTAACGGACAGGTGGTGAAGCGCGGACATTACGAGCGCGGAAAACGCTTCGATGACTGATGCGCCAAGCCTACGTCTATACATTATAATATATAGTAAACATTTATAAACACCATAAATCACTCAGCAATGGCAGTAAAAACAAAGAAGTCGCAGACTGCAGCAAAAGCAAAGCCGACTGCGAAACATATCGGACTGGTGAAGAATGACGCTTACCTGGAGCCTTACGAGGACGCTATAAAGGGACGTCATGATCATGCGTTGTGGAAACTTGACAACCTGACAAACCACGGCAAGCAGAACCTTACCGATTTTGCCAACGGACACAAATATTACGGACTGCATAAGACCACACGCGGATGGGTGTTCCGTGAGTGGGCTCCGAACGCCACAGAGATTTATCTCGTTGGCGACTTCAACGGATGGAAGGAATCAGACAAGTATAAGGCAAAGCGCCTTAACGAACATGGCGACTGGGAGTTGAAGCTCTCGGCTAAGGCCATCAAGCATGGCGACCTCTACAAGATGCACGTCTATTGGAACGGCGGACATGGCGAAAGAATACCGGCATGGTGTAACCGCGTGGTGCAGGACGAGCAGACAAAGATATTCTCCGCACAGGTATGGAATCCTGAGAAGGAGTATGAATGGAAGAAGAAGACGTTTAAGCCGACAAAGTCGCCGCTGCTTATATATGAATGCCACATCGGTATGGCGCAGGACGCAGAGAAGGTGGGTACGTACAACGAGTTTCGTGAGAACGTGCTGCCCCGTATCAAGGCAGACGGATATAACTGCATTCAGATTATGGCCATTCAGGAGCATCCTTATTACGGATCTTTCGGCTATCATGTCAGCAGCTTCTTTGCAGCTTCCAGCCGCTTCGGAACGCCGGAGGAACTGAAGGCTCTTATCGATCAGGCACACAAGGACGGCATCGCCGTCATCATGGATATCGTACACAGCCACGCTGTGAAGAACGAGATGGAGGGACTCGGCAATCTGGCTGGCGACCCCAACCAGTATTTCTATCCCGGCGAACGCCACGAACATCCGGCTTGGGACAGCCTCTGCTTCGATTACGGCAAGGACGACGTGGTGCATTTCCTGCTCTCCAACTGCAAGTACTGGATGGAGGAGTTCCGCTTTGACGGATTCCGCTTTGACGGCGTAACCTCAATGCTCTATTACAGCCATGGCTTGGGAGAGGAATTCTGCAACTACGGCGACTACTTTAACGGACATCAGGACGACAACGCCATCTGCTATCTGACGCTTGCCAACCTCCTCATCCATGAGGTCAATCCGAACGCCATAACCATTGCTGAAGAGGTGAGCGGTATGCCAGGACTGGCAGCCAAGTTCACGGACGGTGGCTACGGCTTCGACTACAGAATGGCGATGAACATTCCCGACTACTGGATAAAGACCATCAAGGAGCTGCCCGATGAGGCTTGGAAGCCAAGCAGCATCTTCTGGGAAGTGACCAACCGCCGCTCCGACGAGCATACTATAAGCTACTGTGAGAGTCATGATCAGGCTCTCGTGGGAGACAAGACCATCATCTTCCGACTGATTGACGCAGACATGTACTGGCACTTCAGAAAGGGCGATGAGAACGAACGTGCAAATCGTGGCATTGCCCTGCATAAGATGATTCGCCTTGTTACGGCTTCCACAATAAACGGTGGTTACCTCAACTTTATGGGCAATGAGTTCGGTCATCCGGAATGGATTGACTTCCCGCGTGAGGGTAACGGATGGAGCTATAAGTATGCACGTCGCCAGTGGAACCTCGTGGACAACAAGGAACTTGACTATCATTACCTCGGCGATTTCGACCGTGCGATGCTCAAGACGCTCAAGATGGTGAGAAGCATCCAGTCGAAGTCGGTACAGGAGATTTGGCACAACGACGGCGACCAGATATTGGCGTACATGCGTGGCGACCTTATCTTCATATTCAATTTCAATCCTACGAAGTCGTTCACCGACTACGGCTTCCTGGTTCCGACCGGATCGTACGACGTGGTGCTCAATACCGACGCGAAGGAGTTCGGAGGTAACGGTCTGGCTGACGACACGATGACACACCTTACCAATTATGACCCCGCATACGTTACGGAGCATAAGGAATGGCTGAAGCTGTACGTTCCGGCTCGTTCTGCAGTAGTGTTAAAGAAGAACTAATGGGTAACAACAGAAATATTAAATCTAACGACATACTTGTGAACATCACATGCACCATAGTGTTTGTGGTGTTCACATTTGCGTATCTATACTGTTATCAGGCAGACCTGCTGACAGCCATGCAGCATGTCTTCTCCAAAGGACAGACTCACTATAATCATCTTATCGGAGCGTCGCTCATCACCTTCATCCTCTTGTTGGTTCAGCGGGGCGTTTCGAGGCTGTGTCAGGGAATGAGGGTGGCAAACTCTCTTACCTACGTTCCTTCCGCCTTGCTTCTTACGTTTCTGACGTCAGCACATCCTGACATTACGTACGGAGGCTTCTCGTTTGGAGGTTGGGCGATTGCCTTGCCGGTATTGCTGGTGGTGTTTGCTGGTTTTGTGATATTTTCGTTCAAGAGCGGACTGTCCGAAGTCCTTCCGGATATAGTTTCCACTCAGTATAGACGATTATGGGTAAACCTCGCCATTATGATGGCAGAGATGTTGTTTGTGGGCTGCTTAAGCTATGACGATGCCACATTCCATAATCGCATAAATGCCGAACAGTGCATATTGGACGGCGATTATGATGGGGCTCTTTCTTCAGTGGCTCGTAATGCTGAGGCTGACGAGAATCTGACGATGCTTGCTGCTTATGCGCTTTCGAAGAAAGGCACGATGGCAGACGAACTCTTCGAGTATAAGCTCAAGGGCAAGTCGGCTTCGCTCGTTCCTAACAAAACCATCACAAGTTTCGTGGTCTATCCTGACAGCGTCTTCTATGGTAAGATGGGAGGGTGGTTCAGACAGCCCATGTCGGCTTCACGATACTTCGATTATCTCCGTCGTCATGGCAGGTTGCGTAAGGCTTCGGTGGATTATTATCTGTGCGGAATGCTCATGGACTGCAATTTGCCTGGCTTTGCCAAGCAGCTCCCTAAATATTACACGCTGAACGATTCGTTGCCAAAACATTATAAAGAGGCTCTGATACTTTATCGTCATAGATATTCCAATCCTGCCGTTGTATACGATAATGCTGTGACGAATGCCGACTATCAGGACTTCCAGAAGTTGTCGGCTTCTCTGCCAGACCAAAAAGAGCGCAAGAAGCAACTGGCAGATACATACGGAAACACTTACTGGTATTATTACCAATATAACGCTAAAAGAAAAAGATGATAGTAGATACTACCACATATAAAGAACTGACACGTCCGATGTACGTCCTCGAAGAATGGCGACTAAGACGTAACCTGGAAATCATAAAGGGCGTTGCTGATAGCGCCGGCATAGAGATAATTCTTGCATTCAAGGCATACGCCCTATGGAAGACATTCCCTATATTTAAGGAATACATACAGTCTACTACGGCAAGCTCGCTTGCTGAGGCACGTCTGGCGTATGACAAGTTCGGCGAGAAGGCACATACCTTCTCTCCCGCTTACACGGATTATGAGATTGACGAGATAGCACGTTGCTCGAGCTGTCTTACGTTCAACTCGCTTTCGCAGTATTCTCGCCTGCATGATAGGGTGAGGGAGGTCAATCCCGAGATAAGTCTTGGTCTGCGTGTCAATCCTGAATATTCCGAGATAGAGACCGATATCTATAATCCCTGTGCGCCTGGCACCCGCTTCGGAGTCAGCGCTGACGCTCTGCCCGAGACATTGCCGTCGGACATAGAGGGATTTCATTGTCATTGCCATTGTGAGAACGGGTCAGACGTGTTTGTGCGTACCTTGGCTCATATAGAGGAGAAGTTCTCAGGATGGTTTAGTCAGATTAAATGGATAAACTTTGGCGGAGGCCATCTCATGACTCGCAAGGATTATGACATCCCCTTGCTTGTCCGTACGCTTAAGGACTTCCGTGCCCGTTATCCTTGGCTGAAGGTGATAATGGAGCCGGGAAGTGCTTTCGGTTGGCAGACGGGTCCGCTTGTGGCGCAGGTAGTGGACGTGGTGGAGGATCATGGCATAAAGACAGCCATACTTAATGTAAGTTTTTCTTGTCACATGCCCGATTGTCTGGAGATGCCGTACCATCCTGCTGTACGTGGAGCCGAAACCATAGAGGAAGAATGCCCCGATTATTCCGTTCCTTTTACATATCGTCTTGGAGCCAATAGCTGTCTTTCGGGCGATTTTATGTCTGCTTGGCGCTTTGATCATGAGCTTCAGGTTGGGGAAAATATCATATTTGAGGACATGAATCACTATACGACGGTGAAGACAACCATGTTTAATGGCATTTCGCACCCTGCACTCGCTATGGTGCATAATGGCACGAATGAGCTCGAAATACTGCGAGAATACACTCCAGAAGACTATTTTTCGCGTATGGATTAAGGGAAAATGCAGAAAAAACGCATTTTTTTTGAAAAAAAGCTCTGAAAAGTTTTGGAGGTTTCAGAAAAAACACTACCTTTGCAACCGCTTTCGAGAACGAAACTTTTCAGAGCAAAACATGATGCGGCAATAGCTCAGTTGGTAGAGCACAACCTTGCCAAGGTTGGGGTCGCGGGTTCAAGTCCCGTTTGCCGCTCATAACGATAAACTCTAAGGGGTCTACTGATAGGACTTAGGTCTTCAAGCCCAGGTGGCGGAATTGGTAGACGCGCACGTTTCAGGTGCGTGTGTTTAACAACGTGCAGGTTCGAGTCCTGTTCTGGGCACAACCCCTTGAGTAAAAACATAAATATGTCGGAGAGGTGGCGGAATTGGTAGACGCGCTACTTTGAGGGGGTAGTGACAATTGTGTCGTGGGAGTTCGAGTCTCCTCCTCTTCACCAAAGTTGTTCTGCGGCAATAGCTCAGTTGGTAGAGCACAACCTTGCCAAGGTTGGGGTCGCGGGT
>OIXX01000562.1_pt1 | contig 20578 bp, 22 predicted proteins | sample 1588161 | NCBI WGS metagenome assembly OIXX01 (sample SAMN03283274) | human gut metagenome | biome: human-associated habitat; material: feces | host: Homo sapiens | place: Peru | collected 2012
TGCCAGAGCGATACAGAAATACTGATTAAACCGAAGCCACGGAGATAGTAATTATTGACAGTCAGATGAATTACCGAGGAAAACTTGACACTTACTATGATGGCTTTTCGGCTTGACATTTTTCTCATCATCCGATACAATAAGCACATATTATAAAAGTGCTGATGGAAAAAAGTACGTATTTCTGATTTTTCACAGAGAGCCGGGAATGCTGGGAACCGGTAAATAGGAAATAGGGAAGTTCTTTCCGGAACTGCATGACTGAAATCGAAGTAGGTCTTGCCGGGGTGGCTTGCGTTAAGGAGCCGAGAGTTGATCTGATGAAGATGAATGAGGGTGGTACCACGGAGAATCCGTCCCTTGGTACCACCCTTTTTGTATTTCTTAGATAAATTGGGTGGTACCGCGATGAGTCCCCGTCGTCCCTTGCTGAGTATAGCAAGGGACTTTTTGTTTAAGTGAGAGGAAGAGCGGCGCGGCCATAGAAAGCAGCATAGTAGAAAAGTAGAAAGGAATATCATCATGAACAAATGGGTAAAAGCAGGGCTTATCGCAGCATTGGCAGGAATGACACTGGTTTATGGAGGATGTGGCGGCAATTCGGCAGGGAGCAGTAAGACTTCCGGCAAGAAACAGGTCGCAGTCGTGCAGATCATGCAGCATGGTTCGCTGGATGCAGCCAACCAAGGGATGATCGATGGGCTGAAGGATAAAGGCTATGGACCGGACAAGGTCGAAGTCGATCAGCAGAATGCACAGGGCGATCAGTCGAATCTGAAGAGCATCACGGCACGTTTCAAGAGCAACAAGCCGGACATCATTTTCGGGATCTCTACTCCGGCAACGCAGGCGGTAGCCAATGAGATCAAAGATATTCCGATCGTCGGCTGTGCCATCACCGACTTTGAGACCGCGAAGCTCGTCAAATCGAATCAGAAGCCGGAAACGAATGTCACCGGCGTCAATGACCGTGGTCCGGTCGAAAAGCAGGTAGATATGGGCAAAGTCTTCCTGCCGAATGCCAAGACCATGGGGCTTCTCTACTGCTCGAGTGAAGTAAATAGTGAGATCCAGGCGAACCAGGCGAAGAAGCATGCCGCTTCCATTGGTCTTTCTGTCGTAGAAAAAACGGTTTCCTCTGTGAATGATATCCAGCAGGTCGCAGAATCCATGGTAGGGCAGGTCGACTTCATCTATGTCCCGACGGACAATGTTCTCGCTTCTTCCATCCCGACCCTTGTCAAAGTGACAGACCCGGCTAAGATCCCGGTCCTCGTCGGCGCTGACAGCATGGCCAGAGACGGAGCGCTCGCCTCTCTCTCTGTAGATTTCTATAAATCGGGCGTCCAGGCTGGCCACATGGCGGCCCAGATCTTGGATGGAAAGATCAAGCCGGAAGAAACTCCGGTCGAGGATCCGGAAGTCTATGAGGTCATCATCAATAAGAAAAATGCGGAGATCCTTGGTATTAAGATCCCGGATGAATACAAGAATGCCACGATGGTGGACTAGGGATGAGTAGCTAGGGATTAGGGATTGGGAGTGACTGGTGACTGGGATTCGCCGGCATCGTCATCCCGAGCGTAGCCGAGGGATCTTTACTGCATTGCGGGAATCAGCGTGTATGCGCAGAGGGAAAATGATGTCCTGGTGCTGTCTCACATCAGGCGATGAACGTTCTGCAATAAAGACCCTCGGCTACGCTCGAAATGACGATGCGCGCGAAGCGCTATCAAAACTCCGCGGCGCTTCTGATTTTTATGCGCCACACCATCATTCCTAATTTCTCATTCGAGCAAAGATTTCATTCACAATCAAGGGACAGCACGTCCTCGGGGCCAACCCTGAACCTTGAACCCCATATAGTATTGTATAAATAAAAGAAGGCAACATAAGATGAAAAACTGGATGAAATGCAGTATAGCGGCCGCGCTCGCAGCGGCGGCTCTGATCTCCGGCGGTTGTGGTGGACAGAGCGGAGATGCATCAGGCAAGATCAAGATCGGTGTCGTACAGATCGTGCAGCATGGCTCACTCGATGAGGCCAATAGAGGCTTCGTCGATGCATTGAAGGAGCGCGGCTATGGGCCGGATAAGGTCGAGATCGAGCAGGAAAATGCACAGGGCGATCAGTCGAATCTGAAGACCATCGTTTCCAGGTTCAAAGCAGAGAAGCCGAAGCTGATCTGTGCCATCGCGACACCGGCGGCGCAGGCAGCAGCGAATGAGATCAAGGACATTCCGATCGTCGGTACTGCGATCACTGACTATACCAGTGCAAAGCTGGTACAGAATGATGAGAGACCCGGCGGTAACGTGACCGGAGTCAGTGATTTCGCAGCCATGGATGCCCAGATGGAGCTTGCTGCCAAGCTCATCCCGCAGGCGAAGCATGTCGGCCTCATCTACTGCTCGAGCGAAGTGAACAGCGAAGTGCAGGCGAACCAGATGAAGGACTACTGCAAGAAACATGGTCTTGCCGTCGAAGAACGTACGGTGAACAATGTCAATGATATCCAGCAGGTGGCGGAGTCACTCATCGGTAAGGTAGACTACATCTACGTCCCGACGGATAACACGCTGGCTTCTTCCATTCCGACACTGATGAAGATCACGGATGCGAATAAGATCCCCGTCATCGTCGGGGCGGACATCATGGCGAAGGACGGTGCGCTTGCAGCGCTCTCGGTCGATTACTATCGCCTCGGCAAGCAGACAGGAGAACTGGCGGCGGATATCCTCGATGGCAAGGTCAAGCCGGAGACGTCTCCGATCCAGCACCAAAAAGACTATACCATCGTCATCAATAAGCAGGATGCGGAGATCCTGGGGCTGACGATTCCGGAGGAGATCGCAAAGAAAGCGAATATGGTATAAGAAACAAGTGATAAAAGCCTCGATGGCTCAGATGAGCTGTCGGGGCTTTTGCGTATGCGGTTGATAAGGTCAAAAGGCTATGCAGAGGCTTCATCGCGGCGATGCCGGAAGCGGTAGGTCAGGAAACGCTGATCCGGTCACCGCCATACGCCTTTTCATGCCGTATTTCGTCATGGCCTTCCTTACATGGAAGGATTGGATCGCTTTCTGTCAGTCAGGATCCGCCGTGCATTCTCCGATCCCCGGCTTCCTTCCTCGTGAAGCCTTTTCTCTTTTTCCCTATGGATTTCTGTGCTATAATAAATCATAAGTATAACTATTTCTATCAGAAGAGCTATGCTGAAACTACACAAAGAAGGCGGGGCTATGTCAGAAATCAAAGAACGATTAGCTCATGTCATGGAGCGGATCGAAACAGCGCGGGAGAAGTCCCCGTATCATCAGCAGGTCACGCTGGTGGCTGTGACGAAGTTCCATCCCATCAAAGACATGGAAGAAGCCATTTCTCTCGGTGTCACCCATGTGGGTGAGAACCGTGTCCAAGAAATGGAAGAAAAATACCAGGAGCTCTCGCTCCCGGTGACCTGGCATCTGCAGGGACATTTGCAGAAAAATAAAGTCAAAAAGGCAGTCGCTATGGCAGATCTCATCCAGTCAGCGGACTCATTGTCCATTCTGCGGGAGATCGACAAGCGGGCGGCAGAGATCGATAAGGTGCAGGACGTACTTCTGGAGTTTAATATTTCCGGAGAAGAAAGCAAGACAGGTCTTTCACCAGATGACATGAAAATGGCGATCGATGAAGCAAAGTCGCTCTCTCATGTGAGGGTGCTCGGACTGATGTGCATGGCACCGAATTATGAGGATGTGGAGATGACGCGTCCCGTCTTCCGCAAAGCCCACGAGATGTGGGAGGATATGAAAAAGCAGTTTCCCGAGGGACAGATTTCCATCCTGTCTATGGGAATGACCCATGATTTTGAACAGGCTATCGAAGAGGGAGCCACGATGGTGCGTATCGGCACCGCGATCTTCGGCTCTCGCGTATACCATTAGGAGGAGAAAGAAATGAGTTTATTGGATAAGTTTAAAGATCAGTTCGTCGATCGTGATGATGAGGATATGGAAGAGGAGGATCTTGGCGAGGAGACGGCTCCCGTCAATCCTGCTCAGCCCGTCCCGCCGCGTCCGGCAGCTGTCCGCGGTATCGGCAGAAGTGCTGTCCCGCGTCAGGCCGCCAAGCCATACACCATGGTCGTCGTCAGTCCGAAGAGCTACAGTGATGCGGAAAAGATCGGGGATCATCTGAAGGCGATGCGTCCGGTCGTCATGAATATGGAAAAAACGGATGCGGATGAAGCCCAGCGTATCGTGGATTTCGTTCAGGGCATCATGTATGCTTTGGATGGCCGCATCGACCAGATCTCTGAAAGCATTTATCTCTGCGCGCCGAATAATATGAGCGTTTCCCGTGAGAATTTCGCTGCCTATGCGGATCAGCAGGCAGCTGCACCGGCCGGTGCACCGCAGTGGAATGCCCAGCAGCCGCAGGGACCCTCGGCTCCAGAGGCTTGATGTCTTTCTGGGAAGGGGGCCTGGGCTGGCTGAAAAAGCAGTTCAATGGCCACGACGAGGATGTCTATGACACACAGGCAGAGGAGAGGGAGATACTTCCGGAGGCAGGCGCGCTGCCGGCTCGAAGTCTCCGTCCGCTGGAGGTGGTGATCATGGTACCCGGCACGTATGCAGATGCACGGCATGGGGTGGATGCTCTTGAAAAAGGGCTCGCCGTTATTGTCGTTTTGAATGACAGTGTGGATGATGAGACAGCCAGCCGGTTTGTCGATTTCATGAGTGGAGCTGTTTATCTGGCCCACGGAAGCATCGAGCTTCTGAATGATGATGTCCTTATCTGCCTGCCGGAGACTGTACGGCTCGATAAGGATCGACTGACCGATTTCCAAGGCATCCCTGCCTGGAAAGGACCGAACCTATGAAGAAGATACTGATCATCGGATGCGGGGCGATGGGAGGAGCGATCCTCTCCGGCTGCCTTGCCAAAGGTTTATGGAAAAAAGAAGAAGTCTTCGTCAAGGAGCATTCCCTTGCGGCTTCGGAAGAAAAAGCAGCACGATACGGAGTCTCTGTCTCCAAAGAGGGGGGCGAAGCCGGTGAGGTGGATCTGGTCATTGTGGCCGTGAAGCCGAACGTGGTTCCTTCTGTGCTGGAAGAATTGTCCCGGCATGCGCCCCGCCGGGTCCTTTCTATTGCAGCCGCTGTCACGATCGAGACACTGGAAAAGGCTCTTCCGAAGGGGACAGAAGTCATCCGCGTCATGCCGAATACCCCGGCCTCTGTCGGAGAAGGCATGGCAGCGATCGCTCCGGGGACATTTGCTTCGGAAGGATTCATCGCTGAGGCAGAGGATATTTTCCGCGCGCTGGGCAAGGAAGCCGTCGTGACGGAGCGCCAGCTCGATGAGCTTGGTGCGCTCTCGGGCGCAGGTCCGGGATATGCGTTTGTCATCATTGATGCCCTGGCAGATGCCGGCGTCCTGATCGGTCTTCCCAGAAAGCTTGCCATTGAAGCCGCTGCCCAGACGCTGTATGGCGCAGCCAAGATGGTGCTGGAAACAGGGAAACACCCGGCTGAGCTGCGGGATCAGGTCACTAGTCCCGGCGGTACCACCATTGCGGGGATCCATGCCATGGAGCGCGCGGGTATCCGCGCTGCGCTGATGGATGGCGTAGAAGCATGCCTCGCAAAATCGGATCAGATGGCGGGGAAATAATTAGAAATGATGAGCCAGGAATCAACATATGAAAGATAGAGAAAAAATCATTCGTTATTTTGCGGCCACCAGTGACGATGCCAAAGACATGGCGATCCGTCTGCTGGATCTGGCCGATGTTGTCGACCGTGGACGGCCATTTGCTGTCGGCCCGTTTATGTCGCCTTTTGCCGCGCAGATCGGGCAGACTATCGCAACCCATATGAAGACGGTCACGGTGAAAAGTGAAGGCGGCTATCATGAGGCAGAGCGCGTGCGCATCGCCTTTTCCAGAGACGACTATGACGGCCCCATCGACTTTGGCATGACACTCCTTTCCGTCACCTGGGATGACCGTTACCGCCTGATCGGGCATCGGGACGTCTTAGGCTCGCTGATGGGTCTTGGCATTGACCGTGCCGTTCTTGGCGACATCCTCATGCAGGGCGCCGGCTGTCAGATCGTAGCAGACAGTACCATGGCCGGGTGGATCAGAGACAATTTCCATAAAGTCGCCATGGTCCCTGTCACGGTCAAAGAGATCCCGATGGAGGAGATCGAGCCGCCGAAGAAAACGGCCAAGGAAGTCCGTGCGACAGTGGCCTCTCTTCGCCTGGATGCCGTCGGGGCAGCGGGCTTTGGTATCTCCCGCTCCAAGATGGTGCAGGCCGTCGATGACGGGCGCACGGAAGTGAACTGGCAGCCTGCCAAGAGCGCGTCCCAGACGGTGAAGGCAGGCGATATCATCAGCATCCGGGGACGCGGCCGCATCGAGATCAAGGAAGAGACCGGTACGAGCCGAAAAGGACGGACGGGGCTTTTGATCGACAGATACAAATAAGGGCTTATGGTTTCTGAAGGCGCAATAGGTGCAAGGGTTCTCCCACTTGAAGAAGCTCACGTATTTTCATCCGTGAAGGACCAGTTCGTTTTTCGGAAATGATCACCGCCGCCCTTTGCGAGGCCTTGAGATCCATATACTTGTCCCTTTTAGGAATATCATTAAAGGAGCATAGATCATGATCACACCGATGGATATTCATAATAAAACATTTTCCGGTCAGATCCGCGGCTATTCGAAGGATGAAGTGAATGCCTTTCTGGAAGAGCTTGCGAGCGACTATGAAAAGATTTACCGCGAGCACCGTGCGATGGAAGAAGAAATGGACATCATCCGCACGAAGCTCCGCAACTACGAAAAGATGGAGTCGACCATGTCCCACACGCTGGTCATGGCGCAGGAAACCGCAGATAATGTGAAGAAGAATGCACACAAGGAAGCTGAGCTTTCCCTTCAGGAAGCCCAGAGCGAAGCGCAGAAGATCGTTTCCGATGCCGAAGCAGCTCGTCGCAAGATGAATGCGGATCTGCTGAAGGCAGAAGGCGATATGAATCTGTATATCGAAAAGCTCTTGTCAAATTTCAAATCTGCGCTGGCGCTGATCGAAGCAGCCAAAGCCGCTCGTGCGCCGCAGGCGGTGCAGGCTCAGCAGCCGGCAGCTTCTGAACCGTCTGAACCGACCGCTGAGGCGGAGCCTTCTTCCTCGGAAGAAGAAGCAGCACCGGCGGCAGAAGCACAGGAGGTCGCTCCTGCGCCTGCTGGTGGAAATCTTTTCGATGAGGCGGCTAAGACAGTAGCTCCGAAAGAAGAGAACTAAGCCTATGGAAACGAAACAGACCGTGACCGAGTGGGCCAATGACCATCTGGGGCTCACTCTGGCGATCACCAAAAGACTGCATGAAGAGCAGACTCCCTTTCAGCACATTGAGATCGTCGAGACGGAGCAGTATGGACGTCTTCTCATCTTAGACGGTGTTTTCCAGACTTCCGTCAAGGATGAGTGGACGTACCATGAAATGATCGCGCATGTCCCGCTCATGATGCATCCTCATCCGGAGCGTGTACTCATCATTGGCGGCGGAGACGGCGGCGTCGCACGCGAAGTCTGCCGTCACGAGTGTGTAAAACAGGTGGATCTTTGCGACATCGATGGCCGCGTCATCGAGCTTTCGAAGGAATATTTCCCGACGATCTCCAAAGTCCTCCTGGATCCGCCGAAGAAGCTTCATGTCCATGTGGGAGATGGCATCGCTTTTGCGGCCGCGGTGAAGGATTTTTATGACGTCATCATCATCGACTGCTCTGACCCCATCGGACCGGGCGAAGGCCTTTTCACGAGAGAATTCTACAAAAGCGCCAAGGCGGCTCTTAGAGAAGATGGGCTCATCGTCCAGCAGACCGAGTCTCCGATCGTCCAGCAGAAGACCGTCCACGATGTTTTTGAGGCGATGCGTGATGTATTCCCCATCGTACGCATGTATTTTTCACACGTGCCGATCTATCCGGAGTGTATGCACTCCTTCATGATCGGATCGAAGAAATATGACCCGCTGACAGCCAAGGTCCGTGAAGACGGCCCGCAGCCGATGAAGTACTACAATAAAAATATCCAGAAAAGCTGCTTTGCCCTTCCGAATTTCATCAAAGATCTGATCTATAAGGGAACATACAGCTTTTAACGAAAGAGACGTGCGCGAGCACGTCTTTTGTGTTGTTGTCGGGTTCAGGTTGATGGGTTCAGGATTGTGGTGGCAGCTTCGCTGCAAAATATATATTTGCGGCGGAGCCGCCACCTTCATTCCTAATTCCTCATTCGAGCAAAGCTTTCATTCGAAATCAAGGGACAGCATGTCTCATGATCTAAGTCTGAAAGCAGTTGTCGGGTAGCCATCTCTCCGTTTCGTCATCCCGAGCAAAGCCGAGGGATCTTTGTTGCAGCGGAAATCCGTACATTGTGCGTTGTTTCTCTTGCATGAAACACCGTACTCCCTGCCTTTGAAAGCAGGCTTCCCATTTGCGTTCTTGAGCTTACCCGGCGGTATGCCGCAAACGAAAAAGATTCCTCCACTTCGGTCGGAATGACGATACGAGAGTACGGTTTATCTAAAATTTACGGCGCTTCTATATTTTTATGCGCCGCACCAACACTCCTAACTCCTAACTAGAGAGCCGAGCTTTTACTCAAAATCAGTGGACGGAGCCGCCCCGAGGGCTAACCCTTGCCCCCTTTCCTTCCCGTGATATAATGAGAAAAATGATTTCATGAAAGGAGCGATTTCCATGGAAATCCGTGTGTTGAAATATTTTCTCATGGTCGCGCGTGAGGAGAGCATCACGAAGGCGGCCAGCCGCCTCCACATCACGCAGCCGACACTGTCGCGCCAGATGGCGGACCTCGAAGCGGATATGGGCGTCCCGCTTCTGGATCGGAGCGGACGCAAGATCGCATTGACGCCGGAAGGCATTCTTCTTCGCCGACGCGCCGAAGAGATCGTCTCTCTGGTCGACAAGACGGAGATGGAAGTCTCGCAGGCGGCAGAAAATCTGGAAGGCACCATCAGCGTAGCAGGAGGGGATCTCTCGCAGGCACGTGATTTCGTGCGTCTCATTAAGGAATTTCAGACACTCCATCCTTTTGTACATTTCCGCTATTACACGGACATCACGCCCTACATTTGTGAATATATGGATCATGGCTGCGTCGATGTGGGTCTCCTTGTGCAGCCTTTCGATAGGGAGAAGTATGAGTCACTCCCCATCGGAAAACCGAGCCGGGTGGGGGTGTATATGCGTGCGGATGATCCGCTCGCCAAGAAGCCGGAAGTATGGATGCAAGACCTTGAAGGCCGCCCCCTGCTGCAGGGGCTTCGTCCAGATCTTGAGGCGATGCTCTTTGCCAGGCATACGGATCAGGAAAGACATCCTGCCATGATCGAGTCTGACCTCCCCGCGAACTTGGTCATCATGGTAGATGAGGGCATGGGCTATTATATCTCCGGGGAGGGTGTACTCCCCTTTCTTGATGAGCATCGGATCTGTTTCAGACCGATCGGAGGAAAGCCGCAGTATATCTACACCTCTCTTGCGTGGCGCAGAAATCAGCCCTTCAGTCGTGTCACGAAAGCGTTCATTGAGTTTTTGAAAGAGAAGTTGAAGTGAGGGAAAACATCTGCGAAAGCAGGTGTTTTTTATTGGAAAATCAGGGCCCATGGGAGTGCTGCCCCTCGATTGCGTTTGAAAGCCTTGCTTGCATGAGAAATGCGAAATGGTGGTGCGATGCCTAAAAATATAGAAGCGTCGCAGCGTATGAATCACGGCGATGCCCGAGGAATTTCAGTGACTCGCCACCAGTCTCCAGTCACACCCTATTTTTCATCCCTGCCTTCTCGCTCACTTCATGCCTTTTCACTATCCAAATTCATAATCCATAAGTATTTGCTATGCAGCAGCATTCTGCCTATACTAATGACAGAAGAAACGAAGGGAGGAGCATGAACGATGACGATCCAATGGAAAAGGCGGCTTGCTGCAGGACTTGCGCTTGCGGTGCTGCCACTTATCATGACCGCAGGATCCTTGCATTTTCATGAGGAAGTCCACGCCGCGCAGGTGATCAAAGAGGAGAAAGGGGCGTACGGCCGCCTTACCTGGCCGCAGAATCTGAATGCAGTCAGAAGCGAGGTGGAGATTTTCGCAGAGATCCCCAAAGATCTGCGAGCGGATACTCCGATAGCCAATGCGATTTACAGGAATACCCAGGCATACACGAATAGCCTCATGCTGGATATGAGACAACTACCGGCAGAGAAGCCTCTTTTTTATCGTGTACGGGCCTATGATCTGGATGGGCATCCGATCGGCCCCTATTCGCAGCCGGCAGATGTGGAGAGCGCACTTTTCAAGACGGAGCGCAATGCGCCCATCCCGCACGATTCCTATGGCAAGGGAAATGGCAGCGTCCTTCTGTATCCGGTCTATGCCTACACCGGAAATCCGAATGCTACGCGCTATGAGATCGAAGTCACGTCGAAGTATCCGGAAAACCTCCACGGCTTCTCGCCCTCCGTCCACCGCATCTATGCGAATACGACCGAGCTCACCGACCTTTACGATGACGCTCCGCGGACGGGGACGTACTACTGGCGCGTGCGCGGGATGGATAGCGCGGGGCAGCCCGTGGGTGAGTGGAGCCTGCCGCAGGAGATCAAAAATCCGGTGAAGCATTGGAAGGTGGCTGTCTATGGCGACAGCATTTCTCACGGCGGCGGCCATCTCTCCTTCGGGCCTGCCGACCTCGCCTACAGCTATGAGTCGTATCTGGACTTTCCTTCGATCAATCTTTCCCAAAGCGGGGATACGAGTGAGGCTATGGTCATGCGCTTCGAGAAGGACGTCGTTCCCTTTTCGCCGGAGTACCTTCTCATCATGGGCGGGACGAACAGTCTTCGCGCCGGTGTCCCGGCAGCGGATGTGATCTCTGACCTGAAGGAGATCCAGAGAAAGTGTCGCGAGCATGGTATCACGCCCATCCTGATGACGCTGCCGCCGATCAATCCTGAAAACATACAAAAGGCTTTTAATGAGCCGACCTATGAGGGCTGGAAAGCTTCTTTCGATGAGGTGAATGCTTTCATCCGCGGTGAGGTCCATATCGATACCGCCGCGCCCTTTGAAGAGATGGAAGAGCTTCCCACCTGGCTCGCGCTGGACGGCATTCACGGCGACTGGAATATGAAGCGCATGATGGCGGAGGTCATCAATCGGGAATTTCCAAAGGTGGTAGCTGGTGACTAAGGATTGGTGATTGGGAAATTCAGGGGGCGGAGTGTCTTATGACTGCGAGGCATCAGTGTTTCCTTAGTTCTTCGTATCATCATCTTGAGCGGAGGGGCTAGGACGCCGCACCAGAAAATGGGGCATGAGTCGCAGGATCTCGCATTATCTCTCTCTGGAGAACCTTCTTGCCCTGTCCGTTTTTTATTCAATATGTAAGCAGAAAGGATTATGCTATGGTTAAACAGACAGCAGGACGCACCATTCTGGGGAATTTTGCGCCGAAGTTTGCAGCACTCAATGATGATGTTCTTTTTGGTGAAGTGTGGAGCCGAGAGGAGAAACTGTCGCGCAAGCTCCGTTCCATCATCACGGTCAGCGCGTTGATCGGGAAGGGCATGACAGATGCGTCTCTTGCCTACCATTTGAAGGAAGCCAAAAAGAATGGCGTGACGCAGGAAGAAATGGCAGAACTTCTGACGCACGTTGCTTTTTACGCTGGTTGGCCTAATGCATGGGCGGCCTTCCGTCTTGCCATGGAAGTCTATGAGAATGGGGACGCAGAGCACGGCGGCCTCTTTGGGCAGGGCGAGCCGAATACGGCTTACGCGAAGTATTTCACCGGGGATTCCTATTTGAAGGTGATTTCTAAAGCAGGCGATCCGCTGACCATATGCCAAGTGACTTTCGAACCTGGATGCCGCAACCACTGGCATATTCACCACGCCAAGAGCGGGGGCGGGCAGGTGCTCATCTGTGTCGATGGCGAAGGCTGGTATCAGGAAGAAGGAAAAGAGGCGCAGAGCCTAAAAGCAGGTGATATCGTGGAAATCCCCGCAAATGTGAAACACTGGCATGGGGCAAAGAGGGAGAGCTGGTTCAGCCATCTGGCTTTTGAGATCCCGGGGACCGATCTTTCTAATGAGTGGTGCGAGGAAGTCAGCGCGGCAGCCTATGACGCGCTGACTCGCTGAAGAGGTGTCTATGAAGATACTGATTGTTTACTACAGCTATAGTCATGGAAATACGAAAAAGATCGCGGAAGCGCTGGCAAAAGCCACGGAGGGGGATATCGAGCGCATCGAGACGGTCAGGAAATATGGTCCTTATGCAGAAACCATCGAAGTGGGGCAGGCAGAAGTACAGCGGGGGGGGAGTGTCCGCCGCTACGGCCGATGAAGAAGGATATCGCGGGATATGATGTGATTGCTTTGGGATCGCCGACCTGGTGGTACACCATGGCGCCTGCCATGCGTACCTTCGTGACGACGCATGAATTCACTGGAAAGAAAATGATTTTCTTCACGACACATGGTGGCTGGCCAGGGAGCGCCATCAAGCATCTTAAGAATTTAACCCATGCGGATGAAGTACTCGGGACGATAGAAGTCCGCTTTGACTCGAATGGGGGAGACGAACAGATTACGCCGGAAAAGGATGTGGACGCTTGGATTTCTATGATGAAGAAGAAAGTGCGAGGGTAGAATGGATGTGCCATATCAAGAGCTCGAAAAGATGAAAATCAAAGAGCTTAGAAAAGAACGCTTCCGCCTGCTGGATGATATTCACGAAAAGCAGCAGCAGCTCGATCAGATCGATTACCAGATTTATCAAAAGAAAAGTGAAGAGGGAAAGGAAGGATCATGATGTGGAAGAAAGCGATCGCTCTTTTGTGTGCGTTTCTGGCCGCGGGAGGGTTAACCGGCTGCGGGGGAACCACGGGTGTGCCTCATCGCGAGGGCAAAGCAGCAGGCGCATCGAGCGAAACCCATATGGTGTCGAGCGAAACCCATATGGTGAAGAAAGATGCCAAAGCCATCGTAGTATTTTTTTCTGCGACAGGGAATACAAAACGTGCTGCGGAAATCATTGCGCGCACCAAAGGGCTGGATGTATGGGAAATCAAGCCGAAAGAACCCTATACGGATTCGGATCTCAATTATAGAAATGACAACAGCCGCGTCAGCCGCGAACATCAGGATCGGAGCCTTATGCCGGAGATCGATGGGGATGTACCTGGTTGGGATAGCTATGAGACGGTTTTTCTGGGGTATCCGATCTGGTGGGGCGAAGCACCGAATATTGTGTATCATTTTGTGCGGAGTCATGACTTTTCCGGAAAGCAGGTCATTCCTTTCTGCACATCGCATTCCAGTGAGCGTGGAGACAGCGATGTGCTGCTAGAAGAAACGGCCAAGAGTGGCGAATGGTTTCCAGGGACTCGTTTCTCCGGCAGAGCCTCTGAAAGTGACCTCATCGACTGGTCCGGGCACTTCTAGGGAGGCGAGGAAGCGCTATGAAGCTTCTTCTTTAGCTGCCTGCAGCGGGGAAATCTTTTAAAAGTAGGGAAAGCCACTTGACAAGCATGAAACATGATTTATAATAAAAGCATGTTTTAAGAGCATAAGCAAATTGTCTGTGTCTTAAAGCAAACCATTGCCTGCGTTTCGCGTGTCTGGCGAGTCATCCCGCCATGGTATACCCCTATATCATGGTTTCCCGCTTTCCCCATAGCCCCGATGACATCCCATCGCCCTAACAAGAGCGCAGGCAGAAAAGAGCGGGTCTCCCCTAATTTCCCGCTCTTTTTCTATTGCATTTTTCTGATGGATGACTGACCTTGGCTTCATGTACTTCCACGTCCCATGCCCGATGCAGGAAAAGATTTTCTGATCGATCAAAAGAAAAGCGGCTCGGTGCATGCATGCCGGAGGGCGAATTTTCTGATCCTCCCGATGAAAATCAGTCCCGGCTGGCAGATTTTCTTATTTGTTAAATTGACAATTCGTTTTATTATATTTTATAATTAACCAGATATATTTGAAATAGTGTATCCTTATTTGGGGAAGAGTTGATTTTTAAGTTTCCGGGGCCATTCGGAGTTTGGCCTCATTGTTCATGAAAAGGGGACATAATCATGGCACAGGCAGCAACAAGAGCAGAACGTATGGTGGGCGTTCGTGCGAATATTCTTAACACCGCTAAAAGACTTTTTTTGGAACAGGGGTATAAAAAGACAACCATTCGCCAGATCGTACAGGAGTCCGGAATCACCTCGGGCAGTATCTACAATCTGTTTGACAATAAAGACGCTGTTTTCTCGGCCATTACGAATGACCTTTGCCAGGTGATCGTGGATGAGGTGGAGAAGCGCTTCTCTGATAAACCGCTGGAATATCACTATGCGGCGATCCTGGCGGTCGAGCTGTATGCGATCGAGAAGAAATCGGTTTTCCGTGAACTCTACTATGAAGCCTATACGGAGCCAAAGATTTTCGAAGCCCTGCTCCATACGCATTTGGATCTTGCAGATCACTACCTCGCAGAGGCAGACTGTATGGGCTATCTGAAACCGGATGAATATTATGCACGCATGCTCCTTTCCAAAGGCGCCATGCTCGGCTATATGCAAGCCTTCGACTTTGACCGTACCGGTCCTGTTCGTGTGCTTCGAAGAGAGCTTGCCTCCCTCATCCTGCTGTCTCTCGGGCTGAAGAAACGGGATATCAAAGACCTGTACTCCTTTATGCTGGAGATCGAGGATGAATGCAGCGAGATCATCGAAGTGATCCTCGACAGTGTGCATCAGCCGTAGAGACGGGGATAGTGAGTGAGGATCCCGGTGGATCTGTGATTGGTGACCGAAGGCCGCCCCAGGGCGCCGCCTCAGCCAATAGACAAATGGATAGCGATCCCAAAGCGTGAGAGATAGAGTCTCTCACGTTTTTTTATTTGAAAAAAGTTTCACAAAAGCTATTGCAATTTTATGCACAACGCTGTATAATTATCACATCGTCAAACAAGCCCATGTGAAAGGGCTGATGAAATTGTCTATATTATTTTGAAAGGCGGCATTATCATGACAGATATTAAAAGCGTAAAGAAAGTAGTTCTTGCATATTCCGGTGGTCTGGATACCTCCGTTATCATTCCGTGGCTGAAAGAAACCTATGGCTGTGAAGTCATTGCCTGTACCGTAAATCTGGGACAGCCGGAAGACTTCGAAGCCATCCACAAGAAGGCGCTCGCATCCGGTGCTGAATATGCAGAGACCCTTGATGTTCGCAAAGAATTTATTGAAGAATATGCATATAAGGTCCTTCAGGCAGATGGCCGTTATGAAGGCAAGTACCTGCTCGGTACCTCCTTCGCTCGTCCGCTGATCGGCAAATGCCTCGTTGACATGGCAAAGAAATATGGCGCTGATGCCATCTGCCACGGCGCGACCGGCAAAGGCAATGACCAGGTTCGTTTCGAACTCACCATCAAAGCATTGGCTCCGCACATGAAGATCATCGCTCCATGGCGTATCTGGGATATGAAGTCCCGTGAAGATGAAATGGCTTATGCAGAAGCACATGGTGTGCCGATCGACAAGTATGATGAAAAGCAGACTGATGAAGAAAAGGCTGCACAGAAATACCCATACTCCATGGACTGGAACATGTGGCATCTGTCCCATGAAGGCGATGACTTGGAAAATCCGGCAAATGCGCCACACAAGGATATGTACCTCGTCACCTGCGATCCGGAAGAAGCTCCGGATAAGCCGGAGCTCGTCACCATTGATTTTGAAAAAGGCATCCCGACCGCTGTCAATGGCAAGAAGATGGACGGCGTAGAGCTCGTGAATACCCTGAACGCCATCGGCGCACGCAACGGAATTGGCATCGATGACCTCGTAGAAAACCGCCTCGTCGGCATGAAGTCCCGCGGCGTCTATGAAAACCCATGCGGTTCTATCCTTTTCTACGCACACACCGAGCTGGAACGCCTCTGCCTTGACCGCGCGACCTTCCATTTCAAAGAGATCGCTGCTGTAAAATACTCGGAGCTCGTATATGACGGGATGTGGTTCGCACCGCTGCGCGAAGCACTGCAGGCCTTCGCTGACAAGACCTCTGAAACCGTTACCGGCAAAGTCACCCTTCGCCTCTACAAGGGCAACATCATGTCCAATGGCGCAGAAAGCCCGTACTCCCTGTATAATGAAGAGTTCGTCACCTTCGGTGAAGATGATGTATACAATCAGGCAGATGCAGAAGGCTTCATCAACCTCTTCGGCCTGCCGCTCACCATCCGTGCCCTCATGAAGGAGAAGAATGCAAAATGAGTGATATGATGTGGGGCGGACGCTTCACGAAGGCAGAGGAAAAGAATGCGCTGGATTTCAATGCATCCATTTCCTATGACTGCCGCATGTATCGTGAAGACATCGCCGGCTCTATCGCCCATGCCAAAATGCTGGCGGCTCATGGGATCATTTCCAAAGAGGATCAGGAAAAGATCACCAAGGGTCTTCTCTCTATCAAAAAAGAGATCGATGAAGGGACATTCCCTTTCTCCGTCGAACTCGAAGATATTCATATGAATATCGAAAAACGTCTCACCGAGGAGATCGGTGATGCCGGCGCCCGCCTCCACACGGCGAGAAGCCGCAATGACCAGTGCGCACTGGATCTCCATATGTACATGAAGAGAAATATCGCACGCCTGTCTGAAAAGCTCATCGCCGTCTTAGAAGCCCTCCTCGCTGCTTCCAAGAAATATCAGGACGTCATCCTGCCGGGCTACACCCACATGCAGCGCGCGCAGCCGGTCCTCTTCGCTCATCACATGCTCGCGTACTTTGCGATGCTCGAGCGTGACTTCAAGCGTCTCGAAGACTGCTACGATATGTGTGACATGTCGCCGATCGGCGCCTGTGCACTGGCAGGAACCACGTACCCGACACATCCCGAGGAAGAAGCGAATGACCTTCACTTCGCCTCCGTCTATGGAAACAGCCTCGATGCGGTCTCGGATCGCGATTACCTTCTCCAGTTTCTCTCCTTCGCGTCGATCTGTGCGATGCATCTCTCGCGTCTGTCGGAAGAATTCATCTACTGGTCCACCAGCGAATTCCAGTTCATCGAGCTTGATGACGGATACTCCACGGGCAGCTCCATCATGCCGCAGAAGAAGAATCCGGACATGTGTGAGCTCATTCGCGGCAAAACCGGCCGTGTCTATGGACACCTCATCGGTCTTCTGACCGTCATGAAGGGTCTGCCGCTGGCCTATGACAAGGATATGCAGGAAGATAAGGAAGGCGTCTTTGATGCCTTGGATACCCTGTACTTCGCCCTCGATATCTATGCCGGCATGATCTCCACCATGACTGTCAATGGCGATCACACTCGCCAAGTCCTTGAAAGTGACTTCTCGAATGCGACCGACATGGCGGACTACCTTGCGAAGAAAGGCCTGCCTTTCCGTCAGGCGCATGCCGTTGTCGGAAGTGCTGTCCACTACTGCATCGAGCACCATAAGGTCCTTCTGGATCTCTCCATGGAGGAATTCAGATCCATGAGCCCGCTCTTTGAAGAAGACATCAAAGAAGCCCTCTCTATCGAAAACTGTGTAAAGAACCGTGAAAGCTACGGCGGCACAGGGCCGAAGTCCGTAGAACGTCAGCAGACACACGCAGAAAAAGCCATAGCTTCCATGAAGGAAGCTATGGACGCCTGGAAACAGGAGATGGAATTTCTCGTCTGATCTGGAGAGTCATGCTTCTATCGGACAGCTCCCACTTGATGTAACCACGGCATTCTCGCCTGGTATAGACAATTTCACAAGCAAAAGCCCATCGTCTGATGGGCTTTTTGCTTGTGAGAAGGGGCGGGGAGTGGTAGCGGCTTTGTCATATAGCAGGATATGCGTTTTTTGGGGGGGGCTGGTGCGCCGTGCGATCGCCACTCCGCACTTTTTCACTAAAAAACGAAGGCATCAGAAGGAAGATGCCTTCGTTTTTTTTTCTTATCTTTCCGGCGGAAGTCCCGCATATTCTCTGGCGAAGTCAGAGAAATTCTCGATGATATAGCGCTTCAGCATATCTGCCGGGGGAGAGAGCTTCTCACCTTTTTTCCACGAAAGGCTGATGTAGCGCGAGCAGCTCGGAGAGGAGATCGGCACCAGCGCGACATGGTCGCCGCCGACACCGTGCCATGTGATGCGCGGCGCGAAGGATACACCGAGGCCGGCGCGGATGAATTCGCGTACCGTCATCGGGCTGTCGCTCTCGAGTACCACGTGTGGGACAAAGCCCGCCATGCGGCAGTAGAAGTCTGTGATGGTACGAAGGGAAGAGCCCGCTTCCAGAGAAATGAATCCCGCTTTCTCAAATTCATCCAGATTGACAGACGATTTTCTGGCATGCGGATCCGTATCCGGCATAGCCAGCATGATGTCTTCCTTGAGGAGCGTCACAGAGTGGTCATTCTCGATAGGATTGATGGAGGAGGACAGGAAGAGATCCACATGATTCTGGTTCTGCTGACCCGGCTTATTGTGCTGCTGCAGGATCTCGAAACGGATATCCGGATGCTCCTGACGGAAACGGGTGAGGAAAGCCGGGATGATCATAGAAGCCGCGAAAAGGGAGATGGTGACGGTGAGCTTCTGTGCTTCTTTGGTATCCGCCAGCTCCTTCTGCGCACCGTGCAGCTCTTGCATGATGCGGTTCGTATGGCGGAGCAGGATCTCGCCATATCTTGTGAGGACGATGTTTCGGCCGCTTCTGGAAAAGAGCGGCACGCCGAGCTCGGTCTCAAGGACCTTGATGGTATGGGACAGGGACGGCTGGGAAATGTGAAGGGCTTCTGCTGCGCGCGTCAGGTGCTGCAACTCGGCTGTCTTTTGGAAATAGCTCAGGGCGAGCAATGTCAATTTCATGGAGATCCCCCAAATGATTGATAGAAAAAACAAAAAATCGAATATCACTTATAAGTATTATACTCTTACATATGGAAATTATCAATCAATCTTTCTTCTTATGCACTGAAATTTAAGAATTCGAAAAGAGATATCGGCTGCCTTGCGGTTCAAAAAAGTCCCGCGCATTCATTGGAGCTAAAATCATCAAGAACTGTCGGGCATAAAAAAGATAACGGGCAGGAATATATGGTCAATGGAAGTGCCTTATTTATAGATAACAGGCAATGGATCGATAGATGAAGTCGTGGTTCACTCGGAAGCCCGCGTTCTTAAACCTCCCCTTCATTTATAGTATAATAGGGAAAATAATAAGCATTTTGGAAAGGAGTTTTTCTATGAAGAGAAAAAAAACTGCCCCTATGACGAAGGCAGAACGCATCGCTGCCGCCATCCGTGGAGATGCAGTAGACCGTGTACCATACTCGCTGTGGTCTCATCTGCCGATAATCGATCTCGATCCCGCAGTGAATGCGGAACATACCTATGATTTCTATAAGACCTATGACGTCGATATCTTGAAGACGATGAATAACGGTATGTACAGCGTCGAAGACTTCGGCGTGACAGTCGATTATTCAGACATTGAAAGAGGCGGCGTGGCGAAAATCATTTCCACTCCGGTCCATACGCCGGAAGACTGGCTGAAAGTCAAGCCTGTCTCACTGCATGAGGGGGCGCTGGCTCGTGAGCAGGACTATCTGAAGAGACTGCTGAAGAAGACCAATGGCGAAGTGCCTGTCATTTTCACCGTATTCAGTCCGCTGACTACGGCAAACAAACTGTGTCCGCACATGATCGAGCACATCGCTTCCGGTCATGGAGAGCAGGTGAAGGCAGCCCTGACTGCCATCACAGAGACCACCTGCGCCCTCGTCCAGCGCGTCATCGAGCTGGGTGCGGATGGCATTTTCTTTGCGACGCAGCTTTCCTCCTATGATCTGGTGAAGGAGGATTTCTACAAAGAGTACGGCATGCCCTATGATATCGCGGTCCTTTCCGCTTCGCAGGGCTGGTGCAATGTGCTGCATGCCCATGGAAAGCACATCATGTTCCCCCTGCTTCGGAAATACCCCGTTCAGATTTTTAACTGGCATGCATGGGAATCTCTGCCGGACATCCACGAGGCGCAGGTCATGACCGGGAAGTGCATCATGGCCGGCCTTGAACGCATGGATATCACCGACGGACATAAAAATGAGCTCGAGCACCAGATCTTTGAGACACTTAGAGAGACGGGCGGCCGCCATGTCATTCTCTCGCCCGGCTGCGTCATCCGCTATCCGCTGGATCCGGAGATGCTTTCCTTTGTCAGGAAGGCCAAGGGAGAAATAGAAGAAAGACTGCTGGGGAATAGGGATTAGGAGTGATTAGCGGACGAGTGTCCGGCTGCCGCGGGGGACTTGCAGCTCTCATGGGAGTGACCGGGAAACCTTATCCCAGCTGTCTTTCATGCCATAGTCACCCTATCCGCCCCTGCGGGGCACCTTCCCCTAGAGGGGAAGGCTATTGCACTTGTCAACAAAAATTGGACACGAAACTAAAAAAATTAGGCATAAAAATTG
>OIXX01000564.1_pt1 | contig 20505 bp, 15 predicted proteins | sample 1588161 | NCBI WGS metagenome assembly OIXX01 (sample SAMN03283274) | human gut metagenome | biome: human-associated habitat; material: feces | host: Homo sapiens | place: Peru | collected 2012
CACCCAACGCACGAACAAAGACAGTGGGTGGTCTTGCAATTTTTAGAGGAAATATTATTTTTCTGCCCGTCGCGCTCTGCCGCATCGTTCGTTCCGGCTGGTTCAGCGTGCGGAAGATGTGAGCCGGCACCGTTGTCACCGATGTTACCGGCGCCGGTGACGGTCTCAAGGGCTTTGAGGGTTTTCTTTTCGTCGGCGGAGAGGTCTTCCGTCAAGGAGGCGGAATAGTCAAGTTCCTTCTTTTTGTTCTCTATCGCCTTCTGCGACAGCTCGTTCTGCTTCAGAGCCTGCTCCACGCCCTTCTCGAATATGTTGTGGATGGCGGAGGTCAGGTTTAGCGTCAGGCTGTTGACCTGATCATTGAAAAGAGGGATGTTGCGGCTCTTGTACTTTGTCTTGCCGAGTTTCCACTTCCAATTGTCGAAGGTGCCGTTCACGTTGATGCCGAACTTGAACGGAATCGGCGACTTCAGGGCGGAAAGGTGGTACTTGAACCGCTGGTCGAAACCCTGAAGGCCGCTGGCCGCGATCGAGTAGCGGTCGATGTTCAGCAGGAACGGGAAGATCTCCATGTGGTTCTCCTTGATGATGCCGCGGATTGACAGGGATTTTATGAAGCTGGAGTCCTTGTCCTTGAACATCAGGGATCTGCGGAGCTTGTTGAGTTCGTCACTGTCGGTCAGGGACAGGTTCTTGCCGTCAATTTTCACTATGCCGCTCAGGGTCGGCAGCACAATGTTCATGGATGTGTCGATCGAGCTTGTCGCGGCGATCTCGCAGTCGAGCAGTCCCCTGAAAGCCTTGAGCATAGGCACGATGCTGTCCACTGCCGGGAACAGCTGGATAACCTTCTCGGCTGTGATGCCGGACAAGGTGAGGTCGAAGCCGGCCTTGAGGTCTTTCTTGGTGCGGGTCGAATAGAAACCTTCGAGGTACACGTCGCCCATGTTCGTCGTCGCGAGGGTGTTCGTCGCCTGAAGGCAGCGCTCTTTCATCACGATGTCCGAGGCCACCCAGGATGTCTCCAGGTTTGAGTATCTTATCTTGTTGGCGCTCAACGAGATCTTGGCGTTGAGGTTGGACGGCAGCACGACCAGCGAGGTGGAGGCGGTCGTGTCCGCGGCTGTCATCTCTTTGACGGTGTTGAGGTAGGCGTTGTCATCAACTCCGGAGAGAGCCGCGTTGTGGCCTATAGGCGTGAATTTCTTTCCGGCGTTGAGCGCGATGAGGATCTCGTTCATGTCGATTTCGTCGGAGGTTATGCCCAGATCCAGGTTGAGCCTGCCCTTGCCGGAGACAAGAAACCTCTTGAGACCGGTAAGATGGCCGGTGGCGGAGATGTCCGACACCCCGGATTTGAACGATAGTCTGTTGAGGTCGATCGTGTTGTTGGAGAACTTCCCGCTGAATCCTGTTATCCTGTTGTCGAGTGGATAGTACGGGGTGATGACAAGACCTTCGGCGAGGTCGATGTTCCCTGTGATGTCCCAGTCTCTGATGTAGTTCGCAAAGGATTCACCAAGTTGGATCTTGATGTCGCTCTTCTCGAAATCCTTTTCGGAAAGATAGTCCGGCAAGGTGGTTCCGGACGCATATTTCCCGAACACTTTCCTGAGCAGGGAGTCGCGTTTCACTCCAGGGTAGATCCTTTGTAGGGAGTCCAGCAGGTGTTTCCTGCGAAGCTGTCTCTCCGCGGAGTTCGGATGCGCCTCGACCGACAGCCTCGCATCCTGTCCGGAGAACCTGGTGACTCCTTCGCGGAGAGTTATATTCTTGTTCCTGCTGGACAGGCTGATGAACGGCACGCTATGCGTTCCTGTCTGCTTAAGGCTCAGTTTGAATGTGTTGACAGAGCCGATGGCTCCTACGAAACAGGAGTCTATGTCCATCATTCCGATGGAAGCGATGTCAAGATGGCCGTGGATCGGGTGGCGCTTCGGATCAGCGGACATCCTCTCCTTGGTGTTGTGTGCCGAAAGAGTCAGACCGGTACCCCGTATGAACGTCGAGGCGCCATATTCAGTCAGCATGCTGTCGATCGCCACGGAAAGTCCCGAGTGCCTGTGGCCGCTACCGCCGTGTCCGTCGTGGTCATCCTCGTCGTGGTTGAAGGCTCCGAGGCTGATGTCCGTGTGGCCTAAGTAGGCGAACAGGGTGTCTTTCGGAATGCTGATCCGGATGCCGTTGCTCTCCAGAAGCCCCTCAAGCCCGATCTCGGAGAAATTGAACGCATCCAGTTGTGACAGGCGGAAGTCACCCTCGATTATTCCTTCAAGGTCGCCGTGGACAGAAACCCCGAGGCTGTCAGGAAGGTAGCAGGCCAGCGAGTCCAGGACGATGTGGATGTCGCTGCTGATGTCGAACTTCGGATCCGCGCCAAGAAGGTCGTCGGCTGTCCCGCTCATCATCACCTTCATCCCGTTGACGCTGAAGCAGAAATCCGGCACCTCGGCGGTGAGTTTTCCGTCTTGGCTCGTGGCCGTGATGTCAAGGTCGAAACGTCCGTCGCCGGAAATGCCCTCCCAGCCGATCCTGGAATCCGGAACCTGGATCCTCACCGAAAGAGGAGGGAGGCTGCCGGTACTCTTGTCATAACTGCCGTCGCAGAATGCATTGACGGTGAGCGTTGCATCGGTGCGCAACTTCTTAAGAATAGGGAAGTTGTCTCCGAAATACCCGGCTATCTCATTGATGGAGGCGTTTTCCGTCGCCACAGATCCCTTGATGTGAATATCCTTACCTGAGAAGTCCGCCTTCCCGTTGGCCGAAAGCCCGACGGTGGCTACCCGCGCGGTCATATTCCCGACCGTCACGCACTTTTTCTCAAGTTCCGGGAATATGTCGCCTTCGATCTCGACCGGAATCGACATCCTGCCGGATGACTCCATGCCGAGGAACAGCCTCGAAGAGAGGTTGACATCGAAGTGGCCGGCGCGTTCCTTGATCCCGAGCCGCTCTACCCCAAGGGCTACCGTGTCCGCAGGAAGCCGCCCCGCCACGAACAGCGAGTCCATCTCAAGGCTCACCCCCTCGATCTTGTTCCTCTTCGCGTCATAACGCCCCTTCGCGGTGAGCTGCTTTAGGAATATGCATCCGAATATGGTGTCGGAGGGATTCGTGTAGACTATGAATGGCCGTCCTCCGAGGCTGACCTTGCCCACCGAGACCGGCGGCAGCGTGGAGGCGATGGTGTCGCCATCCTCTTTCACGGAACCGTCGCCGAACATGTTCCAGTTCGCCGTGGTGGAGTCGTACTGGTGGGCGAATATTCTTGGATGATCAAGAATGGCGTGGCGGATCCTGAGCCTGCCTGTGGCAGCGGCAAGGTAGTTGACCGAGACGGAGAACTTTCTGAAGTGTGCCAGGGTGTCGGCTCCCTCTCCGCGCCCTGATTTCAGGAGGTAGCCTCCCGGAACGTCCAGTGAGTCGAACGCGGCGAACCTGTCGTGGGGGTAGGTGATGGAAAAGTCGTCAATGGTAACGTTAAGATTAGGGAAGCTCCTGAACATCGAAGCCTTGATGCCGGAGAACGTTACATCCCCGTCAACATATTCACTGGCCGCTTCATTCACAATCCGTGTCAGGACGGTAGAGTTCAAGGCGACCTGCAGGACGATGACTATCACCGCCCATATCCCCAAAACAGTCCACAGCACCGGCCGGAGCCAACGCCTCGAACCGCGTTTGATGACTTCCTTCCCCATAACTCACAAATATAACCAAAATATACGAAAACCGGGCCGCATGATGGCGGTCCGGTCATGATTTCAATGTCAGGAACAATTACTGCTCGTCAAGCAGCTGGAGGTGCTGAACGTAGATGGCCTTCATCTTCGCGGCTCTTCTCTTTACAGAAGGCTTCTCGAAGTTCTTGCGGGCGCGAAGCTCACGGATGGCACCGGTCTTCTCGAATTTTCTCTTGAATTTCTTCAGAGCCCTTTCGATGTTCTCGCCTTCCTTGATAGGAACTATGATCATAATGCTGTTACCACCTCCTTTTTTTCTCTAAACTTGGGAATATCAAGACATTTTCCGTCATAAAATTTCCAAGCGCTCTCTAAAGCGGGTGCAAAGATAGGAAAAAAATGTTAATTTTGTCAAAACAAAAATGTTATTTCGATGGATAGCCCGTTTTTGTACAACAGATATGTGACCGGACAGCATTTCATAGGCCGGAAGGATGAGCGCGCCATTCTCGGCAACCTCTTGAGCCAGAGCGAGAACGTGGTGATCTGGGAGCCTTTCGGAACCGGCAAGAAGTCGCTGGTTCACCAGGTGTTCACAAAGATGAAGGTGGACGGCGACAGATTCAGTGTCGGCGAGATGACCGCCCTGGACATCAGGGAGGGTGAGGCTTTCGTCAAAAGGCTTGGCGCGGCCGTCATCAGGCTTGTCGCGTCCACACCCGATGAGTATGAGGGCATTGTCACCAAGTACCTTGAGGGAACGCATTTCGTGTTCGACCGCAAGGCTTTCTCGGATTTGGACGTGATCCTCTCCACGAATTGGGATCTGGACGACAATGACCTGAAGGCTGTCCTGAGACTTCCTTACGCGCTTGCGGCGGAGAGGGGAGAGAAGACATTCATGATCATCGACGAGTTCCAGAACCTTGACCTTGCCGGCGACGGCGAGCGGATCTTCAAGCTGATGGAGCAGGTGATGGATGAGGTCAAGGCTGAAGGCCTGCGGATCTTCTCCTACATATTCATTGGCTCCCAGGTCAATGCGATGGAAGACATATTCATTAAGAGACATTTCTTCTACCGCCGCGCCACCCGTCTGAAACTGGGCAAGGTGGACGAGCGGGAGATCGTGGAACACATCATCAAGGGGTTCCTCGCGAGCGGGAAGGTGATCGACAGGGACCTCATCAGCGGGGCGTGTCGTCTGTTTAAGTGTAACCTTTTCTATGTCAATCATTTCACGTCCATCTGCGACTCGCTGTCGAAGGGCTACATCATGGAGCCTGTCCTGCTTGAGGCGCTTGCCACGGTGATCGCCATCAACCGTGGCCGCTTTGTGGCGATGATGAACGATCTCACTACGTTTCAGGTCAGTCTGCTCAAGGCGGTCATCGACGGCTACACCAAGTTCAGCACGGCGGAGGTGATCCGGAAGTATTCCCTCAACTCGTCGGCCAACGTGCGCCGTCTCAAGGACGCTCTGATGAAGAAGGAGATCCTGACCTTCGTCGGCGAGGATGCGAAACCGGTGATTCTCGACCCCTTGTTCGAGTACTGGCTCAGGAACTACTATTTCAAAAAGAATCAATAATTTACGAATATGCGTCGCGGCCGCGCGCAACCTTTCAAAGGAGGATGAATATATGAACTCGGCGAAAAAGAAAATCGCCGTTCTGACGGGCGCCGGAGTGAGCGCCGAGAGCGGACTCAGCACATTCAGGGGCAACAACGGCCTGTGGGGTGAATATGATCCCGAAGAGGTCGCTTCAATCCAGGGCTGGTACCGCAACCGGGAATTGGTCCTGAATTTCTACAACGGTCTGCGCAAGAGGCTCAGCGAGGTGAAGCCGAACGCCGCGCACTACGCCATCGCTGATCTGGAGAAGGAATATTCAGTGACGGTCATCACCCAGAACGTTGACAATCTGCATGAAAGGGCCGGCAGCACGAAGGTCCTGCACCTCCACGGCGAGGCGACGAAGGTTCGGCCCGAGGACGGTGAATATGACCGGACATATTCAGAGAAAGAGGTGATTGACATCGGTTACGATGAGGTTCATCTGGGGGACAAGGCTCCGAACGGCAGCCAGCTGCGTCCGCACATCGTCTTCTTCGGGGAGGCCGTCCCGAACATCGAGAAGGCTATCGACATCGTCTCCGCCGCCGACATAATGTTGATCGTAGGCACATCTTTGAATGTCTACCCCGCCGCCGGCCTTTACCGCTATGCCCCGAACGGCATTCCGATCTGCCTGATCGACCCCGAGGATGTGGCCATCGCCGACCCTCGCATCACCCAGATCCGCCAAGTCGCCACCAAAGGCATGGAGACCTTCCGCCGAATGCTCGGACAGTAGGTTTTTCAAGAAGGCATATTTTCACCAGAGTCAGTGGCGCATCCGGCACGCCTCATAGGCGGTGCTTCCGGCCACAGTCGTCACCTGCGGAGAGGGCGGCACCCTTGGGCGACGTTTATGCCCCTTTCCGTTGCCTGTGAGTGCCGGGCGGCACCCTTGGGCGACGTTTTCGCCCCTTTCTGTTGCCTGTGAGTGCCGGGTGGCACCCTTGGGCAGCGTTTATGCCCCTTTCTGTTGCCTGTGAGTGCCGGGTGGCACCCTTGGGCTACGTTTATGCCCCTTTCTGTTGCCTGTGAGTGCCGGGCGGCACCCTTGGGCGACGTTTATGCCCCTTTCTGTTGCCTGTGAGTGCCGGGCGACACCCTTGGGCAGCGTTTATGCCCCTTTCTGTTGCCTGTGAGTGCCGGGTGGCACCCTTGGGCTACGTTTATGCCCCTTTCTGTCGCCTGTGAGTGCCGGGCGGCACCCTTGAGCGACGTTTCAGGCTCTTTCTGTTGCCTGTGAGTGCCGGGCGACACCCTTGGGCGGCGTTTTCGCCCCTTTTCGTCGCCTGTGAGTGCTGGGCGGCACCCTTGGGCGACGTTTTCGCCCCTTTCTGTTGCCTGTGAGTGCCGGGCGACACCCTTGGGCGGCAATTCCGGTCGCATTCGTGGCCCTAAGGGGGCGGCGTTTTGTTTCGATGAGATCATTTCTTGTCTGTCAGGTGTTAAAAACCGAGGAATTTTTGTAAGTTTGTGCGGAAACGTGACCAATTAAGGATGAACTTGTTTCGAATATTCAATAAAGTGATTCTCGTTGCGGCGGTTCTTTTGGCCGGCTGCGAGGAGAGAAGTGTGCCGGCAGGATTGAGGGCACCTGTCCTGCCATCGGCAACCGCGCAGGTGCAGGATCTCCAGGTCACACTCACGGCGAAGTTCAAGACCGAGGAAGACATGGCCGCCGCCATTGAATATGGATTTTATTTCGGGACTGATGAGTCTATGATGGAAAGGCACAAAGTGAGCCGGCCAGACGGGTTGGGATATTCCTTGACAATAGAGAATCTTGAATATTCCACCTCCTATTTTTATAAGGTTTGGGTAGGTAACGGACGCGACGAGCAGGTCTCCTCTTTGCTGACGGTTCAGACGGGAGACAAGCAAATTGAACCTGACCCGCCGGTGAATCCTGATCCGCCTGTTGATCCTGACCCGCCGGCAGAAGGGATCATTCAGTTCAAGGACCCTGCCGTGAAGGCTCTTTGTGTCGCCAATTGGGATCGGAATGGTGATGGCGAGTTGTCTGTGGCTGAGGCGGCTGATGTGATGGATTTAGGTCGCGTTTTTGAAAGCTCAGACATTGTGTCGTTCAACGAGTTGGCTTATTTCACCAACCTGCGTGTCTGTTCTTTTGCCTTGTGCCATAAGTTGTCCGAAATCAAATTGCCGGACAGTATTCTTAAGATTTCAGCCAGCGGCTTCAGTGAATGCTGGGAGTTGAAACTGACCGGTCTTCCTAAGAATCTGACTCAAATGGGCGAATGGGCGTTCCATCAGTGTAAGAATGTGAGATTTACATCTTTGCCTGATGGTCTTGAGACTATTGGGTGGTATGCCTTTGCCGGAGCGGACAACATTGAATTGACTGAGTTGCCGTCCAACCTCATATCAATAGGCTCGGCTGTTTTTGCGGGTAAGCAAGGTGTCCTTCCCGAGGACCTTCCCGCTTCGTTAAAGATGATAGGTGCAAGTACGTTTGGTGGGATAAAGAATTTCAATCCAAAGAGCATTCCGTCAGGAGTGTCAGAGATAGGGGAAGGTGCTTTCGATGGCTGCGAGGCTTTGTCTTGGACAAAACTGCCTGATTATCTGGTTAGGATCGGTGAGAACACGTTCCGGAATTGCTGGCATCTGGCTGCGACTGAGTTGCCTTCCGGCCTTAGGGAAATCGGCAATAATGCGTTCGAGAATTGCTATCTTCTGAATATTACAGAGTTGCCGGATGGCCTTTTTACAATCGGTGATGGTGCGTTTAAAAATTGCGGAATAAAGAGCCTCTCGATTCCGGCAAGTGTCGATCATATTGGTACCGATGCCTTTTATGGCTGTTATCCTTCCGTCGTCAAGATTTACGCATCAGAGCCACCGAAAATGTTGGACACCTATCTTGGAAATAGGGCAGAGGCTATTTATGTGCCGGAACAATCTATCCCGAAATATGAATCCGCCGCAAATTGGAGTAAATGGAAAGGCAAATACAAGGCCTTGTCTGATGACGACACGCCGGAACCTCCGGTTCCTGACGGAAATAAGATTCAGTTTGAGGATTCCGCTGTCAAGGCGATTTGCGTTTCTAATTGGGACAAGGATGGCGATGGCGAATTGTCATATGAGGAGGCTGCGGATGTCAGGACAATCGGAAGTGTTTTCTCTCGCAGTACAGACATCCGTTCATTCAAAGAGTTTGAGTATTTCACAGGACTCACAGCTGTCCCGAACGATGGATTCTCTGGCTGTAAGTACCTGATTGATTTTAAATTGCCTGCCAAGGTGATCCGAATAGGGAGCAGTGCGTTCTCAGGCTGTCCCAACTTGTGTCTGACACAGCTGCCTGATGGTCTCGAAGACATAGGGCATAGTGCGTTTGCCGGTTGTGGAAACATAAGATTGAATTCGCTTCCAGAGACGTTGAGGTCGATAGGCGCTTATGCTTTTTCTCATTGTGATAACGTGAACTTGACCAAACTTCCTCCTCTTTTGACTTCTATTGAGATAGGAACCTTTGAGGGAAGCAATGGGGTGCTTCCTGAAGAGTTGCCGGACGGTTTGGTCTCTATAGGCCCGAGCGCATTCAGATGTATAACTAAATTGAATCTCAAGAAGCTTCCTGACGGTTTGACGTTTATTGGCCTCCAGGCTTTTGAGGAGTGTGAGACACTTGCCTTGACTGAACTTCCGTCAGGGTTGACCACTATTGAGCTCAGAGCGTTCAACCGCTGCGGGAATCTGAAGCTGAAGAGCCTTCCGGCGGGGATTACAAAAATTGACGAAGAGGCGTTTGCGGGCTGTGTCTCTTTGGAGTTCACCTCGCTTCCCGAAGCTTTGACGGAGATTGGTAAAATGGCCTTTATGAACTGTGCGTTCAGGCAGTTGACCCTCCCTGCGGGAGTTGTCCGGATAGAGGAGGATGCTTTCAAGGGTTGTGAGTCGATGAAGGCAGTCAATATCTTGGCGGAGGATCCCCCTGTTATGGATGATATTTATCTGGGTGAATATGCTGATGTGATCCGAGTTCCGGCAGCTTCATTGGAAAAATACCGCACAGCTTCCGGCTGGAGCCAATGGAAAACCAAATTTCGCCCGATCGCCGCTGAGTAGGTCACGCACCCCCTTGCCCCAAGGCAGATTTGCAGCCGGAACCCTCGCCGAAAGGCTCCTGGCGGCGTACCCTGTGCCATTCTGTTTTCGGTCATTTCCCCCGATCCCTCCTGCAGCGCCGCCAGCGCCGTTCCCCAGCCCTTGTCCCACACGTGTGCAGACCTTGCCGTTTCCCTCATGAAACAACCTAGGCAGCCCTCCCGTGCGTAACCAAGTCTTCCTCCACCTTCATTTGGACCAAATATGGACCAAAAATCAACCAACTATTCACAAAATAAATGAATATATTTACAGCGTTATAAGAAACGACTCTTTCAAGATGCCTGATTATGGCACTGAAAAGAGCTTATTTTGTAGAGTAAAAATAATTATCGGATTTTCTAACAAGTTGATAAAGAGAATCTAACTAAAAAAAGCAAAACAACCATGCTGAGAGGAACCACATTATTCCGTTGCCCCAACTGCGGTCACGTCTTCAAGGCCCTCGACTTCGAAGACAACGCCACCGTTCGCACTATGCCGCAGCCTTGCCCACGCTGCGGGGCCAAGAGTTATCCCAAAAAATTTCTTCGTTACTTATACTTACATTCTTTGACTGACCCAGCACCTAGCATCATAGATTTGATTCGGTTCACTATAGGTCGAAAGGGCAAGTAGTTTTTACGACAGGAGTTATCAATTTTTTGTTGATATAAGTTTGTAATATACAGTTGAATGAAAATTGAAATATCATTATTATGATTACCGTTAATAACAGACAAGATGTTGAACAAGCACTCAAACGTAAGGAGAGTCGTATTATTATCGTCGGTTCGCTTGCTGATGAAATTCGAGAAAAAGCCAAATCCGAACAAAAGAAAAAGAAAGTAGCGAAAGTTGCCTCTGCTGCTGCAATTGTAGGAGGAATAATAGCTGCCCCTTTTACGGCTGGAACTTCTTTAACGGCTACAGCCGCCGGATTGACAGTTGGAACTCTGACAATATCTGCAGTAGAATTGGCCATCATTATAAGTGGTTCCGTTGCAATATGCGGTCTTTTTAAAGGATATAATGTTAAATTCAACAAAGATGGTTCTGTTGAATTAGTGAAAAAATGAAAAACTGATTGTAGTTAAATCAGGATTGGTTGGACAATGTTGTGTGTATTTGTCCCCAAAAGGTTTATCTAATAAAGTCTATATTGAACAATTATGGAAAAAGATTACGATTATGGCAAAAAATTCGAACAGGAATATGCCAAAGTTAAAGAAAGCATTAAGAAACCAAATATACTTATTGCAGGGGCTACCGGTGTCGGTAAGAGCAGTGTGATTAATATGGTGTTTGGAGAGAATGTTGCGGTTGTAGGAACAGGGAAGCCTGTAACACAAAAGATAGAGGTTTTCGAATCAGAGGAATCAGATGTCAGAATTTTTGATAGCAAAGGATATGAGTTGGGTGATGAAGCTGACGATGAATTCTATCAGAGTGTTATCAAACTTGCAGAAACAACACAATCACCAGAGAACGCAATTCATATAGTTTGGTATTGCATATCTTTAAGTGGGGGAAGAGTGACGGACTATGATATGAAAGCATTAGAGGCTTTTTCTGATTCGAAAATTCCTGTTGCCGTTGTCTTTACTAAAGCCGATACTGCAACAGATGAAGAAGTCGCAGAAATGAAATCCATATTACCAGAGTCTCTTAAGGGTTGTGTTTTTGAGACGACAACCAAAATGTCTGAGTATAATCATATTCAAGAACTCATTCAATGGTCGATTGAGAGATTGCCGGCATCACTTAGGTTTGCTTTTATAAAGAGCCAGAAAGTTGATCTTGAAGCAAAAAGGAAACAGGCTCGAAAATATATTCGACAGCATTGTACTGCCGCTTTTGGCGTTGGGTTTGCTCCGATTCCGATGTCTGATGCCCCACTTCTTGTCGCTAATGAAATGGCCTTGATAGCGCGAATCTTATACTTATATGATTTAGGTTCTGTTTCTGAAATGATAAAGGCAATGGGCCTATCGTCGTTGATAGGTAGTCTGCTGACTAGTTTGGGAAAATCCGCTGTCGCAAACTTAATAAAATTGATTCCTGGAATAGGAACTGCGATAGGTGGTGCAATTTCTGGAGGCGTTGGATCAACAATTACAGCTGGTGTTGGTGAGGCTACTTCTGCTGTTTCATACAATATATGTAAAGCAAGGCTTAATGGTGATTATGCCTCGGCGGAAGAGATGATGAAGAATTTTGGCTCGACAGTTATGGATACCGCATCTGAATGGGTAAAAAGCGGAAAAAAAGCAAAAGATATTCCTGAATAATAAAGATTACAATGAAAGAGGATTTCAAGTGTAATGTCCTTATAATGGGCAAAACTGGAACTGGTAAAAGCACCCTCCTTAATTATATATGTGATGCTAACTTTGCCCAGACAGGCACAGGAAAGCCGGTGACAGGTGAAGGGATTTATGAATACACTGTTGGTATCAATGGTCAAGAAGTTCGCGTATTTGATTCTTGGGGGATAGAAGCCGGAAAGGTGGATCGTTGGAAAAAACTGGTGGCTCAATCACTCCAAGATCACGGAGTTCATAAAAAAATGGAAGATTGGTTCCATTCAGTGATTTATTGTATACAGGCTGGTGGCGGTAGAGTGGAAGATATTGATAGTGAAATTATTCGGATGTTGCTGGCTGACGGATATGCTCTTACAGTTGTTTTAACAAAGGCGGATCAAGTTGATAAGGTCAGCGAAACCAAAATGAAAGAGACTATACTGAATGAGTTACAAGGTTACATTCCGTCTTCTTGTAAGGGCAGGATTAATATTGTTTCCACGTGTGCTGAAAAGAAAAAGACTCGTGCAGGGGTAACTCATCCTTTTGGAAAAGAAGAAGTGCAGAAGGCAATACTTACGGGATGGAAAGAATCTGTTATAGAAAGATTACCAAAACATGTGGTTGCTCGTATGTGCGAAATCGTTGACGATTGGAAAGACAATGAAATTGCGAAAATTTCTAATATGCCAGTCTTTGGCATATCTAGATATAATGAGTACATCTATAACCTTGTCAATAATGACGCTAAAGAATTCTGTGAAGATCTCAGAAATAAGTGTCTAAAGTCTATTTTGACAGAGGTAATCGAGACTTGTAGGAAAACGAATCTATCCTTGGAGACAATGTTGGGCTTTAATCTTGGTGATTTGAATGCCGAGAATATGAAAGATGATATGTGGTGGTCGGTTATTTTCATGATTTTGCCGTTTGGTTTTCATATATTCTGGGCTGTATCAAACTCTAGAATAATGGTAGAAACTCAACATATAAAAGAATATATTAATAAGATTGCTGATAACATAAAGTCAAACTGTCAGAGTTTGGAATCTGATATTGAAAAGGAACTTAATAAAGTGCTGTAACGCTTTGAATCCAATACATATAGACTTTGCGGTATCTGTCGCATTGATGATACTGAGGAAAGAACAGCAAGAAAGGAAGTTTGAAATTTATGATGAATCAAAATACGGAAAAAAAGCTTCTTGGGAACAATAAATCCGGCACCTAACATCATTGGCTTACTGCTGTCTATTGTTGGCAAGAAGAGCAGATGAATTTTCTATAACAAATAATATTTTGACTATGAATGATATTCAGAAAAATGGCAGCGGTGGTTTGCTGGAGAAAGGAATTGATATAATGAAAGATCCTACATCTAGCACGGCTGCAAAAGCAGGTGCTGTAGGAATAGTGGCCATAGGTGCGATTGCATTAGTGGCAAAAACCACATTGGATGTTATTGGAAAACACTGATTTGGTCGCCTCATAAATATACCGTTATGCCACAACTGGTAACCTGCGGAAGCGAGTTTCTGCGGATCAATGCGCAGAAGAATAGTATTGAATATTCATCTAACGGGGGGAGGACTTGGCACAACAGGTTCTGCATGAGTTCGGTGGGGACGTTCCGGGATCTGCTGGTGATGGGGCGGACTTGTTCGCGGCGACCTCCAAGGGACTGTATTGGTCGCGGAACGGCGGGGCGACTTGGGTGACGCGGTACAATAATTCGGCGGTGGGGGAGTTCCAGACCCTGGCGACGGACGGGGCGGTGCTGCTGGCAGGTACGTCCAAGGGGCTTTTCGCCTCGCGGAACCAGGGGATGACCTGGGAGCGGCGGAGGTAGGAATATTCACGATTCACTGGAGACGGTTTGGAATATGTTGTCTTTTTCGGATAAGTTGGCCATTCGGCTGAGGACCGGGTGGTCGGATAGGGTTTTGTCCAGCATTGGCTCTCGGGAGGAGGCTGGGATCTACATCCGGGCGGGGCTTAGGGAGGCGGTGGTCGGAGGGCGGCCGGCGCTCATCCGGTCGGACATCGACTGGTCGGCGTTCAATTGTAGGAAGGATTGGCTGAAAAACAGATTGGCGGACTGGGACAGGTGGAAGGACTACAATAATGCCGATCTGATCGGGGAGGGTTATCCTCCGCGTGATTCGAATGGCGATCCGTACGAACTGCATCACATCGGGCAGCGGCAGGACTCGCCGTTCGCGGAACTCACTTGGGCTGAGCACATGGGGGACGGCAATAATACAATTCTGCACCGGGCCGGCAAGGAGTCGGAGATCGACCGCGGTGAGTTCGAAGAAGAGAAATCCGCCTACTGGCAGGCGAGGTTTAGGCGCTTTTCGCAATTGGAGCTTGACAGAATATATTCAAAGAAATAAGTGCCGCGTGGCTCGCTCTGCATCCACTGGCGACGAATTCCTTCATATTCGTTGCCTCAGAGTGCCGCCCTGCGCCCTTGGGCGACGTTCTCGCCCCTATTCGTTGCCTAAGAGTGCGGCCCTGCGCCCTTGGACGACGTTCTCGCCCCTATTTGTCGCCTAAGAGTTCAGCCCTGCGCCCTTGGGCAGCGTTTTTGCCCCTTTTCGTTGCCTGTGAGTGCTGGGCGACACCCTTGGGCGACATTCTTGCCCCTATTTGTCGCCTAAGAGTGAAGCCCTGCGCTCTTGGACGACATTTTCGCCCCTTTTCGTTGCCTGTGAGTGCCGGGCGGCACCCTTGGGCGACGTTTTCGCCCCTTTTCGTTGCCTGTGAGTGCTGGGCGGCACCCTTGGGCAGCGTTTTTGCCCCTGTTCGTCGCCTCAGAGTGCCGCCCTGCGCCCTTGGGCGACATTTTGCCCGATTTCGGCCCGATTGCACTCACTGATAAATATTTTTGCGGATTAATGGATTTTGCGTAAATTTGCAGTCTGTTTGATGGCCGTGGAGCTCCAGAAGTCCCGTGAGGTTACGGGCGCTTGCGGCTGAAACTTAATAAAGTTTTGTTTTTTTATGTACGCAATTGTTGACATTGCAGGACAGCAGTTCAAGGTTGAGGCTGGAAAAGAGATCTTTGTTAACCGTCTCGCGGCGGCCAAGGATTCTTCAGTCGAGTTCGACAAGGTGCTGCTCGTTGACTCCGAAGGGCAGATCAAGCTCGGTAATCCTTATGTAAAGGGCGCAGTCGTAAAGGCCACCGTTCTCGATGACGAGGCAAAGGCTGACAAGGTGCTCGTGTTCAAGAAGATCCGTCGTAAGGGATTCCAGAAGCTCAATGGCCACCGCCAGAAGCTTTCCAAGATCCGTATCGATGAAATCGCTTAATTTCTAAAGAGTAACAGATTATGGCACACAAGAAAGGACAATCAAGTTCAAAGAACGGTCGTGAGTCTCATTCCAAAAGGCTTGGACTCAAGAAATTCGGCGGTGAGGTCGTAAAGGCCGGTAACATCATCGTAAGGCAGAGAGGTACTGTCCACAATCCTGACAAGAACGTCGGAATGGGCAAGGATCACACTCTCTACGCACTCGTTGACGGAACTGTTAAGTTCACAAGGAAGAGAGAGGACAAATCCTACGTCTCGGTTATCCCTTTTGAGAACTAAGACTCGGAGGATTGATAATGAAAGAGGGCTGGCTTCGAGTTATCGTGCCTGTCCTCTTTTTTGTTTTGAAGGAACCCGTTTCAGGCTTGCTAGCCTGGAAATGTGTCGGGGAACATTCCCGGCGGCAAGCGGGGACTTCCATTTTAATTGTAATTAAACTATTCGCAATATTATGCTTACACTCAAAACGCTTCGTGACGATCCGCAGCACGTGATCGAGAAGCTGGCAGTAAAGAATTTCGATGCGAGGGCCATCGTGGAAAAAGTCCTCGAACTGGACACCAACAGAAGGGCTCTTCAGACAGAGAGTGACGCTATTGTGGCCAAGCAGAATCAGCTCACCAAGCAGATCGGTGGACTTATGAAAGATGGCAAGAAGGCCGAGGCCGAAGAGGTCAAGAAGGAAGTGGCCGAACTCAAGGCCAAGTCTTCCGAACTTCTCGCCAAGGCAGATGAGAACAACAAGGAACTTGAGGCTCAGCTGGTTTTGCTACCGAATATGCCTTGCGACCTCGTGATCCCTGGAAAGGGCGCCGAGGACAACCAGGTTGTGAAGATGGGCGGCCCTGAGGTCAATCTTCCTGAGCACGCTCTCCCTCACTGGGAACTTGCCAAGAAATATGACATCATAGATTTCGATCTTGGTGTGAAGCTTACCGGAGCCGGTTTCCCTGTCTATAAGGGCAAGGGCGCGAAACTCCAGAGGGCTCTCATCAACTTCTTCCTTGACATCAACACCGCCGCCGGATACAAGGAGGTCGAGCCGCCTATTATGGTCAACGCCGCTTCCGGTTTCGGTACCGGCCAGCTGCCTGACAAGGAGGCCCAGATGTACTATGTGGGACTTGATGACTTTTACCTCATCCCTACAGCCGAGGTTCCTGTCACCAACATATTCAGAGATGTCATCCTTGGTAACAACGACTTCCCGCAGAAGATGACCGCCTACACTCCGTGCTTCCGCCGCGAGGCCGGTTCTTACGGCAAGGACGTGAGAGGTCTTAACCGTCTGCATCAGTTCGACAAGGTCGAGATCGTGCGCATCGAGAAGCCTGAGAACTCTTACGCGGCTCTGGACGAGATGGTTGCCCACGTTGAGGGAATTGTCAACAAACTTGGTCTGAAGTACAGGATCCTCCGTCTTTGCGGTGGTGATCTGAGCTTCACCTCAGCCATCACCTACGATTTCGAGCTTTGGTCAGCAGCCCAGGGACGTTGGCTTGAGATTTCCTCAGTCTCCAACTTCGAGACCTATCAGGCTAACCGTCTGCACCTGCGTTATCGTGACGCGGAAGGCAAGATGCAGCTCTGCCACACACTGAACGGAAGCTCACTCGCTCTCCCACGTGTGGTAGCCGCCCTGCTCGAAGACAACCAGAAGGAAGACAAGATCGTCATCCCTGAGGTTCTCCGTCCTTACACAGGATTCGACTGCATTGACTAACCGCATTGGACGGTAAGTTCCTGCTCGTAAATTCTTTATGGACAAGAAAACGATAATCGGAATAGACCCCGGAACCAATCTCCTTGGTTTCGGGGTTATTGATGTCATCGGCGGCAAGCCTGTTTTCGTGGATATGGGCGTGCTGGATCTTCGGAAAGAAGCGGACGCATATTCAAAACTCCGTCAGATCTACGACACCGTCACCGAAGTCTGCAAGACCTACCACGGCACCGAAATGGCGCTGGAGTCGCCGTTCTACGGCAAGAACGCGCAGGTCATCCTGAAACTGGGGCGCGCGCAGGGGGCCGCGATGCTCGCCGCTCTTGAATATGGCATCACCGATATTCATGAATATGCTCCCCGGGAGGCCAAGCAGGCGATCACCGGCAACGGAGCCGCGTCCAAGGAGCAGGTGAGCGTGATGCTCCGCAAGACGTTGAACGTGGACTTCCAGCCGGAACATCTGGATGCCACGGACGCGCTTGCCATCGCCCTTTGCCATTACTACTCGATTTCCAGTCCGCTGGCGAAGGTGAAAGGCTCGGGAGGCTGGGAGAAGTTCATTAAGGACCATCCGGACCGGGTGAAGTGAAGTTTTTTCTTTGTAAGGATTAAACCATCGCCGCGCTTCTCTGTCAAAAGAAGCGTTAGGTTGATTAGTTGAGTATTCCTTATGAACTTAAAGAAATTCATCACTTTTGTCGCCGGCGTTATGTCGGCTTTTTCTTTGGCTTTCGCCCAGGGAGGCGGCACGGTCACATTGTCGCTTACGGATTCTTCCACCGGGGAGGCGGTCGGGTTCGCGACCGTTTCCATCACAAAACCAGGCAATACAAAACCCTACAAGTATGCCTTGAGTGACGACAAGGGAAAGACGGTTTTTGACAAGGTCGCCGCCGGAAAATATGTCCTGAAGGCGGAACTTCTTGGTTATAAGCCTCTGACCAAGGATATTGAGGTCAAGGGAAAGCTGGATCTGGGAGCTTTGAAGATGGATCCGGACAAGCAGGTGCTGGACGCCGCAAGCGTCTCCGCCGCCGGCAACCCGATCGTGATCAAGAAGGATACCATTGAATATAACGCCTCGTCTTTCAAGACGACCGAGAACGATGTCCTGGAGGACCTGTTGAAGAAGCTTCCGGGCGTGGAGGTCTCCGAGGATGGAACCGTCACTGCGAACGGTCAGACAATCAGCAAGATAACAATTGACGGCAAGACATTCTTCCTTGACGACCCACAGCTTGCGTCCAAGAATATTCCCGCGAAGATCATCGACAAGGTGAAGGTCGTGGAGAAGAAGTCCGAGCAGGCTGAGTTCACCGGCATCGATGACGGCAACGATGAGACGATAATCGACCTCTCCATCCAGAAGGGAATGATGAACGGCCTCTTCGGTAATGTTATGGCCGGAGCGGGGCACGATGTCCGCAAGCAGGTCTCTGGCTCCGAACTCTCATCCGGAAACGGTGACTGGCGTTACCAAGGAGCCGGTTTCCTGGGACGTTTCACGGACAAGAACCAACTCAGCGTGGTGATCAACGGCAACAACACCAACAACCGTGGATTCAATGATCTGGCCGGAAGTATGATGCAGGGAATGCGCGGAGGTGGCGGTGGAATGGGCCGCGGCAGCCGTGGCTGGGGACCAGGCAACGGAATCACGACTTCCTGGATGGGTGGTCTGAACGGCAACACTTCCCTGTTCGACGGCAAGATGGATCTGGGCGGCAATTACCTCTACAATAACAACGAGACTTATGTGGAGGAAGAAAGCCGGAAGATCACCTATCTTGATGACCACAATCTTATCTACAACAACAAGGGATCCAACACGACCAACTCCGACGGCCATCGTTTCGGAGTCCGTCTTGAGCATAAGTTCTCGGAGAACACCTCGATTCTTTTCCAGCCGCAGGTCAGCTTCGGCAACGGAGATTTCAATGAAATCTCGGAGTTTTCCACTTTGACCGAGAGAAACGGTGTGGCATCGCGGACCAACGAAGGCTTCACGAGCAACACGGGCTCGAACCAAAACTGGAGGACCAACGGCTTCTTCCTCTTCCGGCAGAAACTCGGCAAGGCTGGCAGAACCCTCTCTTTCAACGCGCGTTACAACTTCAGCGGGAATGACATGGATGGATTCAACCAGTCTCTTACAAGGACTTTCGATGAGTTCGAGACCGCTTCGGATTCCATCATCAACCAGCGTTACAACCAAGAGCAGAACTCTCAGTCATTGAGTGGACGATTGACCTATACCGAACCTCTCGGCAAGGGATTCTTCGTCGAGGCCAACTATGAGGCATCGTGGAACCGGAGCACTTCCACAAAGAACACTTACGACAGCGGGGTGGTTTCGGACTTCGGGGCCTCAAATCTCGTCTATAATCCTAATGGGGAAGTACTTAATGATGTGTATTCCAGTGAAATCATCAACCGCTATGTCAATCAGAGAATCGGTGCCAACTTCGTCTATCAGAAAGACAAACTTCGCGCGCAGGCGGGTGTGAGCGCCAATCCTACCGACACCCACAACGAGACCAGCGGCTATGACACTTACGACAGCCACGTCCTGAACTGGGCTCCTCAGGCGATGTTGTGGTATGACATCGATGACAACACGAATGTCCGTGGTTTCTATTTCGGCCGCTCGCAGCAACCGTCGGTAAGCCAACTCATGAGGGTTCCTGACAACACAAATCCGTTGAGTGTCTCTTTCGGTAACATGTACCTTGAACCGTATTTCAACCATAGTTTCAGGAGTGATTTCCGTCATACCAACAAGAAAAATTTCCTTTCTGTCAACGCTGGTCTCGACGGTGGAATAGTTAAGAATCCGATTGTGAACGCGCAGTGGTACGGGACAAACGGAGCGCAATATTCCATTCCTGTCAATGGAAAGGACTCCTACAACGGCAGTTTCCGAGTGATGCTGAACACTCCGATCGCGAAGTCCAACTTCAGCATATTCAATATGACGAGGGCAAGCTACTCCAGATCGTCATCCTATGTAGGCTCCTCTAATTTCGATATGGGCAAGTACTATGAGGGTGACAACTACAATGCCGAGAACTTCCTCGCCGACAAGTTCCTTGAGGATTTCCACACGCTGGATTTCACTCTGAACAAGCTCCAGACGGTGGGTCTCACCGAGCGCATTCGTCTCACCTACCGCAATGACATAGTGGAACTTACAGCCGGCGGCCGCACCAGGATGTCAAAGTCCTGGTACACGATCGCCAACCAGTCCACGAATATGACGTGGAGCAATCAGGTCTCCGCCTCGATGAACTGGACAGTTCCTGGCGGCCTCGGAATCGTGGCTGACGGTAACTACAACTGGTACAACGGCTACACCACCGATCAGGGAACCCAGCTGATTCTGAACGCCAAGATCACCAAGATGCTGTTCAAGGACAAATTCACCCTTGCCCTGAACGCCTATGACATTCTTGATCAGGCCAAGAATCTATCGGTGTCAGATTCTTCGAACTACCACACCGAGACCCTGAACAACACCCTCGGCCGTTACATTGTCGTCTCCCTGACCTACCGCTTCGGCAACTTCGGTGGCAAAGGCGGCCGCCGTATGGGCCCAGGAATGGGCCGCGGCCCGATGGGCCCACCTCCAAGAATGTAGCCCTATGAATATAATTGAATGTTCAAAATTTTCAATCATAACTGAGAAGCTGTTTTGAATTGTTTGAAATGTTCTTTGAGGTGAAAAATCTTCATTTTC
>OIXX01000565.1_pt1 | contig 20453 bp, 16 predicted proteins | sample 1588161 | NCBI WGS metagenome assembly OIXX01 (sample SAMN03283274) | human gut metagenome | biome: human-associated habitat; material: feces | host: Homo sapiens | place: Peru | collected 2012
ACACGGCGTACTCGGTGCACTGCTTGCCCGCGTAGGTCACGTAGCCGCCGCGACGGGCGAGCTCCTCGACCTCGGGCCGGTCGAAGCCGAAGCGTTCGGGCTGCTCGGCCGCGAGCTCGGCCAGGGGCTTGCCGCCGAAGTTCACGTGCGAGAAGGCCGCGAACTGCGAGAAGCCGTGCTCGCCCAGCATGTAGGCGCAGATGGAGTGCTGGTCGACGCCCGTCTTGGCCGCGATGGCGTTGCGCAGGCGTGCGGAGTCGAGCGCCGTGCCGGAGCCGATGACGCGACGCGGGTCGCAGCCGGAGAGGCGCCAGATCTCGGTGCAGACCACGTCGCACGGGTTGGAGATGGATACCCAGACGCCCTTGAAGCCGGCGTCGGCGATGCGGGCCACGAAGGTGCGGGCGATATCGGTGGTCACGAAGAGCTCGCCGTCGCGATCGGTGGCGGAGGCGGTGACCTCGCCGGCGGCGTTCACGATGACGTCGCAGCCGGCCAGGCGCTCGTACTCGTCGCCCACGGCCACGATCTTGCAGGAGCGCGGATAGAACGACAGCGCGTCAGAAAGATCCTGCGCCTCGCTCGTGAGCTTCTGCGCCTTGACGTCGGCGAGATAGAGCTCGTCGGGAATCCCCTGCATGAGTAGGGCGTTCGCAACGTGCGCGCCCACGTGACCCATGCCCACGATGCCAATCTTGCGGATGAGTGCCATACGTTCCCCCTGTCTCGGCGCGGGACGACGGCCGGGATGCCAACGTGCCCGCACGCCGAACGAATTGCAGCTACGGTAGCACTGTGAGCAGCTTCGTGACGTGACATCCGCCGCTCGAGAACCGTAAGATACCTACGCTCGAAGAAACGCACCGCGAGAAGGGCAGACAATCATGGGCTTCAAGACATACACCTGCCCCATCGCACGTCAATGTGGCGGCTGCGAGTGGCTAGCCGTCCCCTATCCCATCCAGCTCAGGCGCAAGCGCGAAGCCGTGCTGAACCTGTTCGCCGACGTCCTGCCAAAAGGCCTCGACGTCCCCATTCACGGCATGGACGAGCTGGGGCTCGAGCCTGTGCACTACCGCCACAAGGCCGCCACGCCCTTCGCCCCCGGCCGAAGGGGAGCCGTGCGCTCAGGCTTCTACGCACGGGGCTCGCACCGCATCGTCCCGTGCGCGTCGTGTCTGGTGGAGGCACCCGGTGCGCGCGAGGCGCTCTCTGCCGTGGCGCGAGCGGCAGAGGAGCTGCACGTCCCCGCCTACGAGGAGGATCGCGGGCGCGGCATGCTTCGCCACGCCGTCGTACGCGTGGGCTGGGCCACCGACGAGTGCCTGCTCACCGTCGTCACGAACGGCCGCGACATCTCCCGCGAGGAGCAGTTCGTCGAGCGCATTCTCGCACATGCGCCGCACGTCACGGCCATCGCACAGAACGTCAACCAGCGCCGCACCAATGCCATTCTTGGCCGCGAGACGCAGGCGCTCTACAACGGCGGGTCGATGGTAGACGAGCTGCTGGGCTGTTCATTCCTGATTGGCCCCACGTCGTTCTATCAAACCAACCCGGCCCAGACCGAGCAGCTCTACGACCTTGCGATTCGAGGCGCCAAGCTCGAGGGCGGCATGCGCGTGCTCGACGCGTACTGCGGCATCGGCACGATAGGGCTCTGCGCCGCGCGACGCACCAAGAACGTCGACATCGTGGGCGTCGAGCAGGTAGAGGGTGCCGTCAAGAACGCGCGCACCAATGCCCGGCGCAACGGGCTTGAGGGCCGGGCTCGGTTCGTGCGTGCCGACGCCACGGCCTACATGCATGACGCAAAATGCGATCGGAGAGGGTTCGACGTCATCCTCATGGACCCGCCGCGCGCGGGATCGACGCAGGAGTTTCTCGACGGGGTTCTGGGCCTGGCCCCCATGCGCGTCGTGTACATATCCTGCAACCCGGAGACGCAGCGCAGAGACATCGATGCGCTGCTGCGGGGTGGCTACGCCATCAAGTCGCTTGACGTGGTGGACATGTTCCCGCACACCAAGCATGCCGAGACGGTCATGGTGCTCGGCCGCTAGCACGCCGCCCGGTCAGTACGCGAAGCTATGCTTCCGAGGCCGTTCCGTGGGCCGCGTCGGCGCCGTCGTCAGGCACGAGGGTGATCTCCGGACGACAACCAAACACTGCCGCTATGTCGGACATAGTCTTGAGCGTCGGGTTTGTCCTGCCGTTCTCGAACCGGCTGATAAACGCCTGCTGCAGGCCGGCACTCTCGGCCACCTGGGACTGGGTCATACCCTTCTCCCGGCGAATGTGCGCGAACGTCTGACCGACGGCTACGCTGAGCCGATGAGCGCCCGTCCCCTTCTGAATCCTCATATGTGCCCCACGCCTCCATGGGTCTCGACAGTGTACGTAGTACCCCGTACTCGCGCACAGAAACCTTTGAAGCAAATAAAACCCATCGTCCTGCGAAGGCGTAGAACCCCGGTTGTCCGGGTTCAAACGGTGCCCGCGCTGACGCAATCGATTTGCTTGCCAACGACCCCCCATTTTGGGGTAGTTGACCGAAAAAAACCAACTATCTATAAGTTATTGATTAAATGCACTGATATTGCATAAGTTATTAATAATATAGCCTATATTGAATATAATTATTCGAATATGTTATCAGAATTGTTTCTGCCTATCAGCAATTTGTTCAATTGTGCGACAACGCCGGTTCAATGGGCTCGTTTGCGCTTGCCACAGCGCCACATGAACCGAAAAGAGGTCGCGACAAGCCCCTACTCGGCCACCTCGACGACACCGTCGGGACGCACCCGGACGCGCCCTTCCGCAAGCAGCTGAACGGCATCCGGATAGAGCACGTGCTCCACCTCGTGGATGGCCGCCTCGAGCTCGTCGACCGTCCAACCCTCACGCACGACCACGGGGCGCTGGGCGAGGATGGGGCCAGCGTCGTAGTCGGCGTTGGCGAAGTGCACCGTGACGCCACTGACCTTGACACCTCGCGCGTAGGCGTCGGCGATGGCGTGGGCACCCGGGAAGCTCGGAAGCAGCGCCGGGTGCAGGTTCACCACGCGATTGGGGAACATCGCGAGTATGGGCTCGTGCACCATGCGCATGTAGCCGGCCATGATGACGTAGTCGACGTGGCGGGCGTAGAGCGCGCTAGCGATGACCTCGTCGGCGGCCATGGGGTCGGCATAGACCTCCTTGGAAAGCGTGAGGGTCTGCAGGCCCGCCGCCTCGGCGCGCGTAAGGCCGTAGGCCGAGGGGCGGCTGGACACGACGAGCTCGATGGATGCGTTAAGCGTACCTGCGGCGATACGGTCGATAAGCGCCTGGAGGTTGGTGCCGGACCCGGAGAGGAGCACGCCGATGCGCAACGGCTCATCGTCACCGGCGGCGCGTCGAGCGGCGATGGCGGTCTGGAGCTCGTTGCCCGCCTGAGGGGCCACCGGCCCCTTGGCCTCTTCGTCGAGAGCCTGGTCGCTTAGGCTTTCACGTGCCATGTGAACTCCCATCATCTGGCGCCTGCGCCGCGCTTTCATACAAACCTGCCCTCCGATTCTACCGAGCCGGAGGGCGGGAATGCGAGATTGCATCAAAAGACGCGGGTCCTGGCGTGAGCGATGCCTGAACGCGAGGCCCATGACGATCGTCACCGCTGTAGGACACCGTGGCGGAAAGCGCCCCCGTGGTGGCATCGGCCGAGACGGTCACCGTAGCCGTCACGACGGCGCTGCTCGAGTTCACGACATCCGCAGACACGGCATCCTCGGTAGTCTCGAAAATGAGGGCCTCACAGCGGGCCGACTCGACAGAGCCGGGACTGTGAGACCCTCTACGCAATCGCTATGATTTGCCGCGCTAGTTCGCCGCTTCGTCCGCGTAGCGCACCTGGCCGGAGCCATTCACGCACGTGCCAACACGGAACGGGTGCTCGCCGACCGCCTCGATCGCGGCGCGGACGGCGTCCTCGTCCTCGGCCGCACAGATGACGCAGAGGCCAACGCCCATGTTGAAGGTCTTGCATGCCTCGTTGGGAGAGAGCTGGGCGCGGTGGCACACCTCGTCGATGACGGGCGGCACGTGCCAGCCAAACTCGCAGGTAGTACCCGCCGCATTGGCATCTCCGGAGACGCGACGGTCAACCACGGCGTCAACGTCGGGCGCGAGCGCACGGTTGAGGTTCTCCGTGATGCCGCCGCCCGTGATGTGGGCAAGCGCGCGAACGGGGGCGCCGGCACGAAGGGCGGCGAGCACGGGCTTCACGTAGATGCGCGTGGGGCGCAGCAGCGCGTCGGCAAGCGTCTCGCCGCCGAGCGACTCGAGCGGACGCTCCAGTTCGGCACGCTTCTCGGCGGCCTCGGCCGTACCGGGCACCACGCCGTCGACGCCCAGCACGCGGCGCACGAGCGAGTAGCCATTGGAGTGGATGCCGGTGCTCGAGAGGCCCAGGATCACGTCACCGGGGCGTACGTTGGCCGGGTCGAGCATCTTCGGGCGATCGACCACGCCCACGGCAAAGCCCGCGAGGTCGTAGTCGTCCGGACGCATGACGCCGGGGTGCTCGGCCATCTCGCCGCCTACGAGGGCGCAGCCCGCGAGCTTGCAACCGTCGGCCACGCCCTTCACGATCTGTGCCATGTGCGCGGCCTCGATGTGGCCAATCGCCACGTAGTCGAGGAAGAACAGCGGCTCGGCACCACTGGCAAGGATGTCGTTCACGCACATGGCCACGAGATCCTGGCCCACCGTCTCGTGGCGGTCGAGAATCTGAGCAAGCACGAGCTTGGTGCCCACCCCGTCCGTGCCGGAGATGAGAACCGGGTCGGCCATGTCCTTGAGCGCCGCGGCCGAGAAGAGTCCGCCAAAGCCGCCAATACCGCCGATGACCTCGGGGCGATTGGTGGAAGCGACCATCTGCTTGATGGCGTCGACCGCACGGGCTCCCTCCGCCGTGTCGACACCGGAGTCGGCGTAGGTAACCTGCGTGCTCTGCTCGTTCTCGCTCATCGATGTTCCTTTCGGCAGGTGAGGCGCCACTCGGCGCACGTTGTTGCTAGCTGTGGGTAGGGGCTTGGGCAAAACGCCTCGGCACAACGACAAGCGCTATGCCTCGGCAACCTCGTCGATGCTCATGCGGCTCGTGGCGCTGGCACGAGAGAGGTTCTTGGGCTTGTAGCCCTCGAGGAACTTGCCCTTGGAGAAGCTCGCGGGAATCTCCACCGGGTACTCGCCCGTAAAGCAGGCCTTGCAGTAGCCGTCACAACTGCCGCCTTGGGCACACGAGGCACCGGGCACGGCCGCCTCTCCGGCCTCGGCAATCTCGGGCACGCAGGAGACGAGCCCCTCGGGCGAGAGGAACGCCAGGGAGTCGGCGCCAATGTAGTCACATATTTCGTCGACCGTCTTGCTCGCGCTGATGAGCTGATCCTGTGTGTCAGTGTCGATACCGTAAAAGCACGGCCAGGTGACCTCGGGCGAGTTAATGCGCATGTGCACCTCGGTGGCCCCGGCGTCCTTAAGCATGCGCACGATTTGCCTGGACGTGGTGCCGCGCACGATGGAGTCGTCGATGACCACAAGGCGCTTGCCGGCCACGTTGTCCACGAGGGCGTTGAGCTTGAGGCGCACGCCCAGCTCACGCAGCTCTTGGGTGGGCTGGATGAAGGTGCGCTGCACGTAGCGGTTCTTGATGAGACCCTCGCCAAAGGGCAGGCCAAGCTCGTGGGCAAAGCCCTCCGCCGGAGGCATGCCCGAGTCGGGCACGCCAATCACGAGGTCGGCGTCTGCGGGGGCCTCCTTCGCAAGCTGCACGCCCATGGCGTAGCGCATGGAGTACACCGAGCGGCCGTGGAAGCGCGAGTCGGGACGGGCGAAGTAGACGTCCTCGAAGATGCACTCGGCACGGGGTGCGGGCGGAATGGCCTGCTCGGAGATGAGGCCGTCGTCGGAAATGCGGATGATCTCGCCGGGACGTATGTCGCGCACGTAGGAGGCGCCCACGATGTCGAGGGCGCACGTCTCGCTCGCCACCACCCAGCCGTCGCCGCCCGGCAGCTCGCCCAGGCAGAGCGGACGGATGCCACGCGGGTCACGGAAGGCGTAGAGGGCGTTCTCGCGCACGAGCGCCATGGCATAGCCGCCCTCCATCATCTCCATGGCGTGCGCGATGCCGCCGCGCAGGTGGTGCGTCTTCTGCGTGAAGTAGCCGATAAGGCGGGCGGCCACCTCGGAGTCGGTGTGGGTGCGGAAGGGCACGCCGAGGTTGATGAGCTCGACGCGGAGTTGATCGAAGTTCACGAGCGTGCCGTTATGCGCCAGCGCGATGATGACGTCGTTGATGGCGGAAAGGTGCGGCTGGGCGCTCTCCCAACCCTTGGAGCCTGCCGTGCCGTAGCGGACGTGCCCAACGGCCACCTTGCCCGGCAGCGCCGAGAGGTCGGCGTTGGTGAAGACCTGGCTCACGAGGCCGAGGTCCTTGCGCACCATGACGGTGGAGCCGTCGCCAACGGCGATGCCGGCGCTCTCCTGGCCGCGGTGCTGCAGCGCATGAAGGCCAAAATACGTGGTACGCGCCACGTCGCGGTTGGGCGCCCACACGCCGAAGACGCCGCACTCGTCGTGCAGAACGTCCTCGTCGCTCATGTCGCGGATCGGTGCGTCTTCGTGCATTGGTGACCCTTCCCAGTCGGTTCGATACCCGTGCTGACCGCTCCCCGACGGTCTTGGACAGCACCGATGGACGCACGAGGCGAGCCGTCGGCTCATCCAAATCTAGCTCGCTTGTGTGTCAACCTCGGACTTGAGGGCGCACACGACAAGGCCGCGGCCGTTCCCCTGTCCAAAGTTGTTGTCGTAGTCACAGGTGGCGAGCGTGAGCACCTTCGAGACAGTTCCCACGGCCTCGTCGGCCTTGCCGCTCTTGGTCGTTGCCTGGGCGAGGCGCCCGGCGAGGTAGTTGTGGAAGTCATCCTCCGAGGGGAACGAGAGGGTGCGGGCTGAGCCGTCGGTGGCGGCCACCTTGTAGTAGAACAGCGGCTCGAGCTCATAGGTGGCGTCCTCGGTGACGTACCAGACGGTCGTCGTCTGGTCGAAGACCTGCTGGTCGGAAAGGTTCTCGAGCGGCGTGAACATGTCACCGTTGGCAAGGTGGTGCCCATAGATGAGCGTCTGCTGCTCGAGCATGCCGGGGGCCGTGTTCTCGTAGTCCATGAAGACCTGGCCGCCGATGCTCCACTCACCCGTGGCGGTGTGGTGCAGGTAGTAGTCGTTGTCGTCTGCCTGGTACACGGGGAAGTTGATGGTGGTGCCCGGAACCTGCACCCAGCCCACCACGTCGGGGTTCACGGCCTTGAGGCCCGCCCAGTCGACCTGCGGCCCCTCGGGTGCCGCCGGGTCGTCGGAGACGGTGACGTATGCCGCGAGCTTCTCGTTATTGACCGCCTGCGCGTGATAGTTGAACTGCGCGACGCCCCAGATGCCACCGGCAACGAGCAGGAGCACGACGCCCAGCCCAATGAGCAGATTAGAGAGCAGGTTAGAGCGCCGCCTGCCTCCCGCACCACCACGACCACGAGAACGCCGCGAGGAGGCCTTGCGCGCATCTTGCCCCACGTAGCCCGCGCCACGATAGGCACCGGCCGCAGGGGCGTAGACGTTCTCGACAGGCATGACAGGCGCGGGCTGGCCGGTTGCGCCAGCTGGCACAGAGGCCTGCTCCTTGAAGTGCTTCGCTCTCCTCGGAGTGTCGGTCATACGAGCGGGCTCCTAGGCCTCGGCCATGGCGCGCTTGAACTCGACGATCTTCTCACGGTACTCGGGCATCGTGGCGCCGAGAATCTGCGTGGCGTAGATGGCGGCGTTCTTGGCGCCATTGATGGCCACGCAGGCCACGGGCACACCGGAGGGCATCTGCACCATGGAAAGCAGGGAGTCCATGCCGCCAAGGTCGCTCGTCTTCATGGGCACGCCGATGATGGGCAGCGGCGTGAAGGCGGCAACCACACCACCGAGATGGGCGGCCTTGCCGGCGGCGGCGATGATGACCTTGAGGCCACGGTCGGCGGCAGAGGCGGCCCACTCGTGCACCTTGTCGGGCGTGCGGTGGGCGCTCGCGATGACGAGCTCGTAGGGAACGCCGAGCTCCTCGAGCTGCTTGGTGCAGGCCTCCATGGTAGGAAGGTCCGACTTGGAACCCATGATGATGCCAACGAGCGGCTGCTCTGCCATGCGTTGCTCCTCACGTCTTGGTTGCGCGGGCGCCGGGCGCCGCGCGTCGTACGGGGCGCATGCGAGCAGCCGTCTGTCCCAGCCGCATCGGACGCGCCATCGATGGTCACATGCTCATTAGTATAGCGGGCAACGCCGTCACAACGCTCTATGCTGGTAGTGAAAGCCAGTCCATACGTTCGCATCGAAGGGCAGACCATGACAGACGAGAAGACCAGCCATGACGGGCTCACCACCGGGACGTCAGGAGCCCTCTACGAGCGTAAGGGCACCTACATCCCCCGCGTCGCCGCGGTACACGACCTGTGCGGCTACGGGAAGTGCTCGCTTGGCGTGACCATCCCCGTGCTGAGCGCCGCCGGCGTCGACGTGTGTCCCGTGCCAACGTCGCTGTTCTCGGCGCACACCAAGTTCCCCAAGTTCTACATGCACGACACGACCTCCATGCTCAATGCCTATCTTGACGCCTGGCGCGAGGAGGGCGTTGACCTCGACGGCATCTACTCGGGCTTTCTCGGGTCAGCCGAGCAGGTGGACGTCATTCGGCGACTCTTTCGGGAGTACTCGAGGGCGCTGCGCATCGTCGACCCCGTCATGGGCGACGGGGGCGAGAAGTACCCCACCTACACCGACGAGATGTGCGAGGCCATGAAGGGGCTCGTGAACGGGGCCGACGTGCTGACCCCCAACCTCACGGAGGCGAGCATACTCACGGGCGTTCCGTACGTTGGGCAAAACGTAGAGGAGGCGCACGTGCGCACGATCTGCGACCGGCTGCTTGCAATGGGTGCCCGCTCGGTGGTGCTCAAGGGTGTCGTGCGCGAGGACGGCAAGCTCATCCGCAACTACGTGGCCACGGAGGGCAACGGCGAGGTTGTGGAGGTCACGTCCGAACTGCTGCCGTTCATGATTCACGGAACCGGAGACCTGTTCGCGAGCGGCCTCACGGCGGCCATCTTCACCGGGCGCACGCTCATCGAGGGCGTGGAGTTCGCCGGTAAGCTCGTGCGCGACGCGATGGGCATAACGCCTGCACAGCCTGGCTACAAGCTGCGCGGCGTGAGCTTCGAGTCTGTGCTCGGCGACGTTACCGCGCTGCTCGCCAGCTAGTTGGCAGCTGCGGGCGCCTGGGCGTCGGCGGACGCGCCGTCGGTGGCGAGCGCCTGGCCGCCGTCCGTCTTGGCAGCGTCGGTTTCTGCGTCTGCGGTCGAGCTGGCAGCAGGCGTGTCAGTCGTTGCCGCCTCGGTGCTGGCGTTGCCGGCAATCACGTCGAGCAGGCCGTTCTGAACCACGAGCTTGGAGCGGAGGTTCTCGGCGGAAGAGGCGTCAAGGCCCGTAATGGTGCAGTTGAAGTTGACGCCGCCGCTGGCCGTGGCGCTCTTCGTCCAGATGAACGTGGCGAACTGCTTCACGTTGCCCGTAGGCTTGAGGAACCCAAACAGCGTGGACTGCTGGAACTTGCCGTCGGCGTCCACGTGCACGTTCACGTGGAAGATCACCTGGTTGATGTTGGGGTTCATGAGGGCGTTCACCGCGAGGGCGGCGGCCTGGATCTGCGAGCCGGAGAGACTCTCCATCTCGTTCTTGCTCGAGGTGTCGACCACCGTGACCTCGATGCGGCCGGTGTTCTCGTCGGCCTCCTGCACCGAGAAGTCAGAGGGGAACTGGGTGAAGCCGTCTCCCCACTCCACGCCGTTGCGCAGGGCGTTTGCCACGTTCTTGACGTTGACGCTTTCCGCGAGCTTGGCCGTGCCCAGACGACGGGCAACGCCGCACGCCACCTGGGAGAGGATGACGCCCAGAAGCAGGACGACGAGCACGCCGATGGCAGCGCGGGTCATGACCTTGCTCACGTTGGATCCGGAGGGGTCCTCGCCGGACAGCGGGTCAATCTCGACCGCGGCCTTGCGGGCGCGGCGTCGGCTGCGCTCGTGGCGGGCCTTGGAAGCGTTGGTGTGGCCCGTCTCGTCGACGTCGGCGAAGATGGCCTCGACCTCTTCGAGGGTGGGCTCGTTTGGCTTGCGCGCGTTGGGGCGGCCCATGGTTTCTTTGTGCTTGTCCCTCTTGGCCATGTGGCTCTACCTCTCGAACGGGCGCAATGGGCAAATCGCCGACGCATGAAGGCGGCTCGGCAGTCAGACGATGAAGTATAGGCGGACGCGGAATTGGCATAGCCGCTGCTAGCAGACTTCCGCCTAGTTTCCATAGGGCCGGGTTTGGCGGAGGCGGGCGGAGTGGCAGGGGCGACGTGCCGGATGGCCGCTATGCCCGCTGCCCGCCAAATTGCATGCGGTGGTAGCTCGCGTACGTGCCGCCTGCGGCGAGCAACTGCTCGTGGGTGCCGCGCTCCACCGCACGTCCGCCCTCGATCGTCACGATCTCATCGGCGTCCTTGATGGTCGAGAGACGGTGCGCAATCACGAGCGTAGTGCGTCCCGCGGCCAGGCGCGCCAGCGACTCCTGCACCGCACGCTCGCTCTCGTTGTCGAGCGCGCTCGTGGCCTCGTCGAGCACGAGGATCTTGGGATTCTTCAAGAACACCCGCGCGATGGCGATGCGCTGCTTCTGGCCGCCAGAGAGACGCGCGCCCCTCTCGCCCACCTTGGTCTCGTAGCCCTCAGGCAGGCCCTCGATGAACTCGTCGATGTTGGCGAGCCGGGCCGCCTCGCGAATCTCCTCGAACGTGGCCGAGGGCCTGCCGTAGGCGATGTTCTCCCCGACGGTGCCGTCGAAGAGATAGACGTCCTGCTGCACGATGCCGATCGCCTCGCGCAGGCTCTTCTGGGTGACCGTGCGCACGTCCTGGCCGTCGATGGAGACCGAACCCTCGCGCACGTCGTAAAAGCGGGGCAGCAGGGCGCAGGTCGTGGACTTGCCGCCGCCGGACGGGCCCACGAGCGCAATCGTCTCGCCCGGACGAATGTCGAGGTCAAGGCCGCGGATTACGTCGTGCTCGCCGTCGTAGGAGAAGCGGACGTCCCGATAGCTCACGTGCCCCTCGCTCACGCGCAAGGGCCGGGCGTCGGGCGCGTCCTGGACGTCGGGCTGCGTCTCGAGGATCTCGTCGAGCCGGCGGAAGCCCGCCTCGGCCTTCTGGAACGTCTCGGTGAAGTTGAGCAGCTGCTCGATGGCGGCCGTGAACGTGGTGATGTAGAGCGCGTAGGTGGCGAGGTCGACCGGGTTCATCTCGCCGGCCGCCACGAGCGCGCCGCCGTAGACGATGACGACCGTGAAAAGCAGGCCCATGAGCGCCGCGATCATGGCCTGATAACTGCCCATGGCGTGATACATGCGGGCCTTGCTCTCGAGGTAGGCCTCATTGGATACCGCGAACTTCTCGCGTTCCACGTCCTCGTTGGCGAAGCTCTTGACCACGCGCATGCCGCCGAGCGAATCCTCGAGGCGCGAGTTGATGCCGGCGATGCGCAGGCGGTTCTCCATGAACACGGCACGCATGCGCTGGTTGGCGCGGGCATTGTAGAGCGCGAGCACCGCCGTGATGACGGCAAGAGCCAGCGACAGCTTCCAGTTGATCGCCGCGAGGATGACGAACGAGCCCACGATCTTGAGCCCGCAGATGATGGCGTACTCGGGGCCGTGGTGCGCGGCCTCGCAGATGTCGAAGAGATCCGAGACCACGCGGCTCATGAGGTCGCCGGTATTGTGACGGTCGAAGTAGGAGAAGCTGAAACGCTCGTACTGGTCGAAGAGGTCCTGACGCATCCGACTCTCCATGCGCGCGCCCATGACGTGACCCCAGTACGCCACGAAGTAGCGGCAGGCGTAGCGCACGGCGTACATGGTCACGAGCCAGAGCGCGATGCCACCGAGCGCGGCCATGATGGCGGCGGGCCCCTCGGTGAACAGGCCGCCCGCGAGGTTGCGCAGGATGATGGGGAACGCGAGGTCGACGGCCGTCATGACGATGGCGGCCACGGAGTCGATGGCGAAGAGGTGCCACTGGGAGCGATAGTACGAGAGAAAGCGCCGCCAGAGGCGGGCGCGGCTCTTGGCTGAGGCGGATGGGTGGTGCGCGGGGGCGGTGTTGGCGGGCATCGGGCGTCCAGTCTCGTCGCTTCCCACGCGACGACGTTTACGCGACAAGCGGGTCGCGAGGGTCTCGAGAATGCATGCATTCTAGCGCGAGGGCCAGGTGGTCGCGAGGGCCCAGCCCTCTGCCCGTCGGCACGCTCTTCTCGCACGGCGTTCCCATGAAGGCGTCGAAATGCGACTAATGCGCAATTCGCCCCGTTCGTGGGAATGCGCCGTCGGCGGCAACGTCACCATACAGACGACACACATATCCTCCACATCAACACCAGATTCCGGGCCCGTCGCGCCCGGCACGAGCTGCCGTGTCAGATTACTGTCAGACCCGTGTCAGATTATTATTGCTCTGCGCCCATCTACCAGCATTTTTATAAGCTACCGTCTTTTCATGGACATCAGGCTATGCGGTTGGACCGCCTTTCAGTACATGCGCGTTCCACCCGTCGTTCGAGAGCTTGAGGCATGGCTCGTGCGCGAGCCAGCAGCCTCGGAGCTCATCGCGACGACAGGTGACGGGAGCTGGCGCAAAGGCATCGAGCCCTGCAGGCAAATCGCGGCGTCACTCGACCACCTCGCCACGGCCGAGCGAGAGCGTCTGCGCGGAAGGGGAGTACGGTCTCATCTACTCACCGGCGCAGCCACGGACGATCTCACCAGATCCGTTAGTTTTTCTCTTCCGAAAGACGGAGGGGCAAAACGTGTCACGCACATAACTTCACCTGCAGCAACACTCCTTACTATGGCAGGAGATCTTGGTTCCGCGCGTCTCGCGCTCGCAACCAGCGAAGCGATGGGGAGCTTCGCTGTTTTCTCGCCCAATCCGCTTACCCAGTCGATTCTCGACGCACTCGTGAGGAAGGGGGTGCATCCCTCCGCCATCTCCGCATGCTCAACCGCCGTACCCCAGCGCATACGGAACCTCGCACGCTATGGATCCTGGAAGCAAGCTTACGCACCGGACGGGACCGCCACGAACCTTTGGCGCAGACCACCACTCCTGACGAAAGACAACCTCGACGAATTCGTCTGTCGAGCGACTGGCATGAGGGGAATTCGGACACTCGCCCAGGCAGCAGACCTTGCACATGCCGGGACGGCATCTCCCCTTGAGGCGCAGGCCGCCGTGTTGCTCAGCGCACCACAACGAAAAGGCGGAGAGGGACTTGTAGCGCCACGGTGCAACCATCCGGTTCGGCTCGACTACCATGCGTCGGTTCTGGCAGGACAGCGCATCTGCTACTGTGACCTGTTTTATTCGCAACCAAGCCTCGATGCCATCCAGCAAGGCGGGGCGGATAGAAATACCCCCTTACAACGCAAAAGAAGCAAGAGGGCCGTTGACGTCGAGTGCCACAGCACCATATGGCACGCGCATCCAGAGAAATCTGTCTCTGACATCAAGCGTGTTAACGGCTTGGAGGCCATGGGGGTGCGGACCCTGCTGCTGACGCATGACGTTCTGGCAAACAGCTACAAGATGCACGAATTTACGCAGGAGATATGGGATGAGATGGGCCTGCGACGTAAGCGCCACAGCGAGGAACTCATGCGTCGGCGCGACAGGCTGCGACAGGAGGTTCTCGTGAGATGGGAGAACTTTGGAGTCTTCTGCTGACGTCTGCGTTTGACCCGTTTAGATACCCGGCACTATTCCCACGAAAGCTCCGAAATGCAAGATTCGTGCAATTCGAGGCCTTCGTGGGAACGGTAGGGCACCTGCCGTCGTGTTCTACTTCTCCGGTTTGAGTCGGTGCGCGACGGCATCGCAGGCAAGGGCACCCACGATGGTCTTAGCGTCCTCAACCTGCCCGTCGAGAACCGCGTCAATGAGCTGCGACAGCTCGACGAGGTCAACGTTGATGAACTCGTCGTCGTCCGGGCTGGACTCGGCAAACTCCAGGCCCGTGGCCATGTAGAGGTGGATGATCTCGTCGGTGAAGCCGTCGGAGCTGGCGATGCTCGTGAGGTAGGCCATCTTCTTGGCCGTAAATCCCGTCTCCTCCTCGAGCTCGCGGTGGGCGCAGTGGAGCGGGTCCTCGCCTGGATCGAGCTTGCCGGCCGGAATCTCCACCGTCACGCGACCGAGCGCCGTACGGTACTGACGCACGAGGCAGATGCGACCGTCATCCGTAAGCGCCACGACCGCCACGGCACCGCAATGACGCACGACGTCGCGGATGGCGGTGCGGCCGTCGGGCAGCTTCACCTGCAGTCGGTTGACCGAGAAGATCTTGCCCGTCCAGACGGTGTCCTCGGAGAGCGGGTGCTCGGCAAGGGCGGCGTCGCGCGGGTCGTCGTCCCCTCGCACAAAGTCGCGGCTCTGGGGAGCGCCGCTCTCGTGGTCGTGCCTGCTGCGCCCGCTCTCGACCGTGAAGGCCGCCGTGGCGTCAATCACGTCGTCGGCGGCGGCTCGGATGTCACCCGGGGCCTTCACCTCGTCGGCACCCTCCTTGCGAGACAGGCCCTTCTTCTCCTCGGAATCCTCCGCGCCCATCGCTAGACCTCCCACGCCTCGCGACCCCGGAGCGCCCGCGCCCCGATGTCGTGACGCATCGTCTTGCCGTCGAAGTCGATAAGGTCGCACGCACGGTACGCCTGCTCTCGGGCGTGTTCGAAGGTGTCGGCCACGGCCGTGACGTCAAGCACGCGACCACCGGCCGTCACGAGCTCTCCGCCCACGAGCTTGGTGCCCGCGTGATACACCGTGACGCCGGGAAGCTTCTCCGCGTCCCCGATGCCCGTGATGGGCTTGCCCTTCTCGTAGTGGGCGGGATAGCCGGCACTGGTCAGCACCACCGAGACGGCCCAGTCGTCGTCCCAGCTCACGTCGGCGTCGGCCAGCGTGCCGTTGTCGCAGCGCAGGAACACGTCGACGAGGTCGGCCTTCATGCGCGGCAGCACCACCTGCGTCTCGGGGTCGCCGAAGCGGGCGTTGAACTCGAGCACCTTGGGCCCGTCCTTGGTGAGCATGAAGCCACCGTAGAGGCAACCGGAGTACGTAATGCCATCGGCGACGAGCTGCGCCACCACCTTGCGTTCGATCTCGACCATGGCCTCATGCTCCTCGGGCGACACGAAGGGCACCGGGGAGTAGACGCCCATGCCGCCCGTGTTGGGGCCGAGGTCGCCGTCGAGGGCGCGCTTGTGGTCCTGCGAGCTCGCGAGCGGCACCACCGTCGTTCCGTCCGTGAGGGCGAGCAGCGAGCACTCGGGGCCCTTGAGCAGCTCCTCCACGACTACGGTGCTGCCGGCCTCGCCGAAGGTGCCCGAGAAGCACTCGCGCACGCCGACGAGGGCCTCCTCGGTGGTCTGGGCGACGATGACACCCTTGCCCGCAGCCAGGCCGTCGGCCTTGACCACGCAGGGGTCAGCGAGCTCGCGGACGTAGGCCTCGGCCGGGGCAGCCTCGGTGAAGCTGCGGTAGCGGGCCGTGGGGACGCCGGCGCGCTCCATGACCTGCTTGGCGAAGAGCTTGGAGCCCTCCATCTGCGCGGCCTCGCCGCTCGGGCCAAAGCACGCGATGCCCGCAGCACGCACGGCGTCGGCGACGCCCGCCACGAGCGGGGCCTCGGGGCCGATGACGACAAGCCCCACGCCGTGCTCGCGGGCGAAGGCGGCGACCTCCGCAGGGCTGTCCTGGTCGAGGTCGGCGAGCGTGGCCTCGGCGAGGATGCCGCCGTTGCCGGGGGCGGCCCAGACCTTGCCGCAGCGAGGGCTCTCGAGCAACTTGCGCAGCAGCGCGTGCTCGCGGCCGCCAGCGCCCAGGAGCAGGATGTCGATCTTCTCGGTATCAGCCATGAAGTCCCCCTTTGTTGGTTGGCCCGCTTACGAACCAGGCGGGCGAAGGCAAACGGCCGCTCGGGGCGGCCGCCGGTAGGTCTAACCCTTGTACAGCGCGCTCGTTGGCACCGCACCGAAGCCCACGAGCCCCGACCCCGTATGCGTGGCGATGACGGGACCCGCATCGTAGGTGGCGAGTACGTTCACCTTGATGCCGCGCTTGCGGATGATATCGACCATCTCGTCGCAGCCAGCCTGGTTGCGGACGGTCAGCAGCGAGGCCGTGAGGTCGGCGCCGGGGCCGAACTTCGCCTCAACGAGGGTGGCGAGGCTCTCGAACGCGCGACGGGAACCGCGGCCCTTGCCGACTGGCGAAAGCGTACCGTCGTCGTCCACCGCGAGCACGGCCTTGATGTTGAGCACGGAGCTCATGAGTCCCTTGGCGCGCGAGCAGCGGCCGTTCTTAACGATGTTCTCGAGCGTGTCGAGGGTGAAGATGAGGTAGGACTGCTTCCGCAGCTCCTCAAGATGGGCAAGCGTGGCCTCAAGCGTCTCGCCGGCGTCGCGCATGCGGCAGGCCTCCTTGACGAGCATGCCGTGCACCATCGTGGCCGTGCGCGTGTCCCAGACGCGCACCTCGACCGGGGCATCCTTGGCGGCGAGTTCGGCGGAGTTGGCCGTACCGGAGAGCGCCGCGGCGATGTGGATGGAGAGGATGCGCTTGGCACCAGCAGCGGCCATCCTGGCGTAGGCCTCGCCAAAGCTCGAGGGCGCCGGCTGAGAGCTGTGCGGCAGCTCCTTGGCGGCGGCCATGCGGTCATAGAACTCCTCGGGCTTCATCTCGATCTGGTCGAGGTAGCAGGAGTCCCTCACGAAGACGTGCAGAGGCACCATCTCGACGCCGAGCTCGTTAAGCTCGTCGAGCGGCAGGTCACAGGTGCTGTCGGTGAGGATCTCGAAGTCGTGCTGCATGGCTCCTTGCCTTCCTTGCTCGGGGACAGCCGGGCGAACGGGCCGGCATGTGCGCGTGCGCTCGCGCAAAACGCCCGGCCCCGCACATGACGGAACCGGGCGAACCAACTACTTCCAGTGACGGTTGATGGTCTGCTCGCGGTCGGGACCCACGGCGATGAGCGACACACGGACGCCGGAGAGCTGCTCGATGAGGTCGATGTAGTCCTTGGCCTCGCGCGGCAGGTCGTAGAAGCTGCGGCAACCGGAGATGTCCTCGTGCCACCCGGGAACCTCGATGTACTTGGGCTTAGCGTGATAGAAGACGCTCTGGTGCTCGGGCACGGTGGTGTACTCCACGCCATCGCACTCGTAGGCCGTGCAGATCTTGATGGTATCGAGACCGCCCAGCACGTCGAGCTTGGTGATCGCGAGGTCGGTGAGGCCGTTCACGCGGGCGGCGTAGTTCACGACCACCGCGTCATACCAGCCGCAGCGACGCTTGCGGCCCGTGGTCACGCCGTACTCGTGGCCCTTCTCGAGCAGGAACTTGCCCACGCCGTCCTCCTCGGAGAGCTCCGTGGGGAACGGGCCGGAGCCCACGCGCGTGAGGTAGGCCTTGGCGATGCCCAGCACGCGGTCGATGTTGGTGGGGCCGACGCCCGAGCCGGTGACGGCGCCGCCGGCCGTGCAGTTGGAGGAGGTCACGAACGGGTAGGTGCCGTGGTCGATGTCGAGCATCGTGGCCTGGGCGCCCTCGAACAGGATGTTCTTGCCCTCGTCGAGCAGCTCGTTGAGGAGCTTGGAGCTCTCGACGATGTAGGGCTTGATGCGCTCGGCGTACGGGAGGTAGTTCTCGCAGATCTGCTCCACGGTGTAGGTGGGCAGCTCGTAGACCTTCTCGAGGATAGGGTTGGTGTACTCCAGCGCCGCCTCGAGCTTCTGGCGGAAGATCTTCTCGTCGAGCATGTCCTGCACGCGCAGGCCCGTGCGGTTCATCTTGTCCATGTAGCAGGGCCCGACGCCGCGCTTGGTGGTGCCGATGAGGTTCTTGCCGAGCTTCTTCTCGTGGGCACCGTCGAGGTCCTTGTGGTACGGCATGACGATGTGGGCGTTGCCGGAGACGCGCAGGCCCTCGCAGGTGATGCCCTGCGGCTGCAGCGTGTCGAGCTCCTCGAGCATGACGGAGGGGTCGACGATGCAGCCGTTGCCGATCACGGAGAGCACGCCCGGGTACATGACGCCGGAGGGAATCTGGTGCAGGGCCAGCTTGTGCCCGTTGGCGATGACGGTGTGGCCGGCGTTGGCGCCGCCCTGGTAGCGGCAGACGCAATCGAACTCACCGGAGACGAGGTCGGTCACCTTGCCCTTGCCCTCGTCGCCCCACTGGCTTCCGACCAGAACTGTTGCCGGCATGAAGACTCCCTCTCTTGGCAATCACATCGAAGCGTACGCGGGCAACATGACACCGCCCGCACAACCCCTAAAGTATACGGCACAGCACGGAGGCTCATGCAGCTCACACAGCAGCCAGTCGAGCCTCTCCGCCGCAGGGACGGGGTCTCGCGCTACTCGTCGTCGTGGTGTGTGTCGACCTCCATGAACTTGGTCTTCTCGGCAAAGAACGCCATGTCGATGATGCCCAAGGGGCCGGAGCGGTTCTTCGCCACGATGAACTGCGTGACGCCGTAGTCCGGGCGGTCCTCGCGGCTGCCCTCGTCCTCGGTCATGGAACGGTCGAGGAGGATGACGATGTCGGCGTCCTGCTCGATGGAGCCCGACTCGCGCAGGTCGGACAGCTGCGGGCGCTTGCCACGGTGACCCGTGCGGTCCTCGTTCTTACGCGAGAGCTGCGACAGGGCGATGACCGGGATGCCCAGGTCCTTGGCCATGATCTTGATGCCACGGCTCATCTCGGAGACCTCGGTGGCACGGGAGTCGGCGCGCTTGGAGGGCGGCGGGCTCACGAGCTGCAGGTAGTCGAGGATGACGACGCCCTTCTCCTTCTTGCCGAGCATGCGGCGGGCCTTGGCGCGCACCTCGGTGACGGTGGTGCCGGGCGTGTCGTCGATGAGCAGGTCGAGCTTGGAGAGGTCCTGCGTGGCCTGCAGAATCTGCGTCCACTCCTCCGGCTTGATATTGCCTGAGCGGATGTTTTGCAGGGGAACCATGGAGTACGTGGAGAGCAGGCGCTGGGCGATTTCCTCGGAGCTCATCTCGAGGGAGAAGAAGCACACGCAGGCGCCCTGCTGGGCCATCTGCACGGCGAGGTTGAGAGCGAAGGAGGTCTTGCCCACGCCCGGTCGGGCGCCGACGACGATCATCTGGCCGGCGCGCAGACCAAGGAACATCTTGTCCATGGCCGGGAAGCCCGTCATGACGCCCGCTGCTTGCGCGCCCTCCTGGCTCATGCGCGCCAACTCGTCGTAGAGCGACACCATGGCATCCTCGATCTTGACGTAGGACGTCTTGATGTCGCGGTTGGTGACGTCGAGCAGGAGCTTCTCGGCGGAGTCGACAACCTCCTTGGTGTCCTCCGGCGCGTTGGCGGCAAGGTTGGCGATCTTGGCCGAGGCCTCGATCATAAGACGCAGCGTCGAGTCACGGTGCAGGATGTCTGCATGGTGCTTCCAGCTGCCCACCGCAAAGTAATCGTCGGCGAGACGGGCGACGTAGCCCATGCCACCGACCTTGTCGAGCTCGTCGTTGGAGCGAAGATAGTCGGCAAGCGAAATGGGGTCAGGCGTGACGGAGCGCTCGAACATCGTGCGGATGGCCGCAAAGAGCACGCGGTTGGCATAGACGAAGAAGTCGTCCTCCTTGAGCTCCACGAGAATGCTCTCGAGCGCGTCGGGAGACAGCAGCATGGCAGAGAGCACCGAGCGCTCGGCTTCCGGGTCGTTGGGCATGGTCTTAATCGAGTCGAACGACGCCGGAGACGGTGCGGAGTCATAGACGATTTCGTCCATCAGGGCTTCCTTCGCTGTGCGACGTAGGGATTTGGGATGACGCTGGCTAGTCTAGCCGCTTCGTTTCCGGAGCGGCGCCGACGGAGCGGCGCGCGGGCAAGGACGACAAAGAGGGGGAGTCACTCCGCCGTTTGCGCCACAGCCAGCCCTATCAACACGTCCGTGTTGAGACTGACGCGCCCCTCAACCCTGCTTTTTCCACTTTTCACACTTTTCGACAATTGGCTGCAGTGTCAAAACGGAGTTTTCAACATTGATAGAAGCAGGTACCCATTGCAGGTATCTACCTGCGGCTATGTAAGTGGCATAGCCATCTTCCTCGCATTTTCTGTAAAGCCGCAGGTACATGGCACTGTAAATTCCTCACACAGAAAACGGGTGCCGACAGCGAAGCAATCGCAACGTGTCGGCACCCGCAATGTGCCTCGTTTCATCTTGGTCGTTAGGAAGAAACCCACGCACAAGATGTTGAAA
>OIXX01000566.1_pt1 | contig 20436 bp, 11 predicted proteins | sample 1588161 | NCBI WGS metagenome assembly OIXX01 (sample SAMN03283274) | human gut metagenome | biome: human-associated habitat; material: feces | host: Homo sapiens | place: Peru | collected 2012
TGCGTGCAAGCCACGTCGGCGGGCAGCCCTCCCCGCCTCCCGGCCACCCACTACCCAGCCCGGTCTTCCAGCCGCCCGAAAATGTGACAAATCATACGGAAGGAAATGTGACAGGGCTAGCGGGAGAAGGTCCAGACCGAAATCATGGCGTCGCTCGTGGCGCCGGTGCCGAGGTCCTTCTCGCGCGTGGCCCTGACCTGCGCGTCCACATGCTCCTGCAGGTAACCCTCGACGAGCGAGGCCGTGCGCTCCGTGGCGACGAAGACCATGTCGTCGCGGCTCGCGAGCTGCATGAGCGGGCTGCCGTCGTCAAGGCCCCAACGCTCGAGCGACGCGTCCCACGCCGGGGTCTCGCTCTCCCAGCCGCCCACGAACATCACGTTGTCGGGGCAGCCCCACGAGGCGGACCCGAACGCGTCGACCCCGCTGAACCAGGCGCTCTGGGTGTGCCCGAAGACCACGAGCTTATCGGGATTGTCGGCCACATACTGGCCGGCGACGCTCGCGAACGGCAGGTCGAGGCGGCGCTGCAGGGGCGCCACGCTCGTGCGCCAGAAGCCCAGCAGGCCCGTCACGCACACGGCGCAGACAGCGCCCACGGCAACGCGGCGGCACACCACGGAGCCCCCGCCCGCGCCGGCGGCGCCCGAGGACACACGCGCGTGCCGGCCCGCCTTGTGCCTCGGCCCCTCACAGCACACGATGAGCGCGAGGAACGTGACGATGGCAATGGGGATGACGATGTGGAGGCGGGGCCTGCCGCGCATCACCACGAGCAGGTAGCTCACGAACGCCATGGCGACGACCTGGAGCTCCAGGAGGCTCGCGCCCACGGACAGGCGCGCCATGCGCGCCAGGACGAGGGCCACCACGGCAAGGGCCGCCGCAAGCCCAAAGAGCAGGTAGGTCACCTTGGCCTGGAGGGACGCCGCGAGGTTCGACACCCCGTACTTGGTCTCGAACGAGCCGATGCGCGCGAACAGGTCCGTGTCGAAGACGTCGTGGTCGACGAAGTCCCAGTCGTACATGACGGCGACGTCGTTCTCGGAGAGCTCGGGGGCTCGGGAGCGGATCTCGCCGACGGCCATCTGCTGGCTGTCGAGCACCGTGCGGCCGGCGTCGAGGTAGGCGGGGTAGTCCTGCCAGCCCGGGGCGCTTCGGTAGGCGAGCTGGCCGGCGCCGTACGACGCCGCAATCACGAGCACCACGGCCAGGGCGCGCCCGAGCGAGGCGGCCCGGCGGTTGCGCGCGAGCACCCACACGAGGAAGGGCACGAAGAGCAGAAGCGCCGCGATGCCGGACTCGGGGCGCAGGGAGAACCCGACGGCGACGAGCAGGTAGCCGAGGACCTCGGAGACGCGGAGGCGTCCCGCGTCGCCAAAGGTGGCGCGCGGCAGGATGAGCATGAGCCCTGCCGCCAGCGAGACGAAGGCCACCATCGTGAAGGTGAAGTAGAGGACGCAGAGGACCTCGCACGTGATGAGCGCGCACATGACGCAGGCGAGCTGCCAGCGCGCGAGCCCGAGGGCAGATGCCCGATAGTACGCGACCGAGAACGAGACGACGATGAGCGCGAGCAGCATGAGGGCATACCACGGCACGGCCGGCGCCAGGGCATAGAGCGCAGACAAGGGCGCGCTCACGAGCACGAGCGAGTAGGGCATGAGCCCGCCCGAGGCAGCCGCCTGGAACTGGCCGCGGGCGAAGAGCTCCTGCACGAAGTCGTCGGGAGGCGTGGCATAGACGGGGGCATGGACGACGCAGAGCGCCACGGCAACGGCCAGAGCCGCGAAGACGGACGCGAGTACGGGTCGGGCGAGCTTGCCCATGGCATCACGCTCCCAATCAGTCGGCGCGCCGCGCGCGAATGCCCGGCAGCCTCACCTTGGTCGATGCCATCCATTGTATGCCGTGAGCAAGGCCCGCGGAGGAAAGCGGCAGCATGACGATGGCGAACGGCAGCACGTAGACGGCCTTGGCCTCCCAGAGCAGGTAGCAGCCAAAGCCGGTGAAGAACACGGCGGCGAGAAGGAGGGCAACCGGGTTTCCCGGCTCGGATCTTGCGGGGGCAGGCGTGCCAGCCCTCCCCCACCGCCTCGCCGAGCGCGCGACGATGGCGAGCGCGGCGGCGAAGGTCACCGTCTGGTAGCCGTCGAGCATGAAGGTGAGCACCGTGCACGTCGCGCCGAACGGCGTGGAGAGGTCGGCCGGGTTGGGACGGGCGCCCATTGGGTCTCCACACTCGGAGAGGTAGTAGAGCGCCTGGTAGGTTGGGTCGGCCCACTCCGTCGCGAGCTTCACGGAGAAGAACCAAGCCGCATGCGCCGGGTCCGACGCGAAGCCGAGGAGGTCGGAGGCGATCTCGCGGGCGGCGACGGCGTCCTGAAGGCTGGCGTCCTCGCCCGTGGCGGCCCAGACGGCGTTGGCGTGGTTGGACCAGCCGCCCGGCGCGTAGGCCACCGGCCCGTCGTCCACGCTCACGTAGAACTCGCCCGTTCCCATGCGAAGCCCCAGCTCGAGGTGGTTGAGCGTGGTGAGTGCGTCGCCAAACTCGTAGCCGCCCGACGCCGAGCGCAGGGCCTCGAACGGAAGCCCCGAGACCGACCGCGCCACGGCCACGGACAAGGCGCAGGCGACAAGCCCCCACGGCTCCTTGCGACACGCCGCGACGACGGCCCACGCCAGGACGGCGCCAATCGCAAAGAGCACGAAGGTGGCCTTGATGCAGAGCGCGAGCGCGAGCGGCACCACCGAGGCCGCGCCCCAGGCGAGGCCTCGGGTGCCGCGCACGGTCATCGAGCGCGCCTGGCAGGCGAGGAAGGCCAGCGCCAGGCCGCAGCCGATCGCGTTGCCGTAGAGGAAGGTCGAGAGCCAGTACATGGGCAGGCACGCCGCCACGAGCACCCAGAGCACCCGGCGCAGGCCTTCCGTGGGGCAGAGCGCCCGCCCGATGGCCAGGAGACTCAGCACGGCAAGCGTGTTGGCAAGCGCCGAGATGACCTGGAGCGCCACGAACGACCACGTGCCAAACGTGAGCTTGAGGGCGTACATGAGCCAAAACAGCGATGCCTGGAAGGGATAGCACGCAAAGTAGAGGCGCGCGTCGTAGAAGAGCGTGCGGTACGGTCCCTCGAAGATGGCCGCGATGCTCCCGCCGTTGATGGCGTGGTTCACGAAGCCGTTGATCATCCAGGAGTCGCCCCAGTAGGTGTGCCAGGTGCGCAGCGCGGCAATGAGCGCGAGCTGCAGCGCGAAGGTGCCGAGCGCGAGGCCCCACGACGCGCGCCGGCCATCGAGCGCGGAGCCGCGCCGGTACGCGAGCACGCAGAGGCCCAGCACGCAGAGGCCGCCGGCGACGCCAGCCGCGAGCACCGCCCAGGTGCCACCACCGGCCACCGTGTAGACGGACATGCTCTGGGTGAGGTTGCCGTCGTCCAACGACGTCATGAGCCAGACCGTCGAGAGCGCGGCGACGAGGGTCACGACGCCGAGCGACACCGCCGCGAGCGCGAGGCCCACCCGGGCGAGCGCGTTGCCCGCACAGCGCACCCACGCGGCGCGCTCCGGCCTGGGGCCCTGCGCGCTCGGGCGGGCATGGCGCACGCCCGGCACGCCCAAACCCGCGGATGCCGCCGCGTCCGGGCGCGCGGAGCCGCCCCGGCCTCCCGTCGCCTCCGCCGCGCACGCGCCCGACCCGCGCAAGGCAGTCGTCGCGGGCGGCCTCACGCGCCGCTCCCGCTCGTCTCGGCCGACTGGCCCGTCGTGAGTGCGACCGTGGCCGCCGCGGTGGTGGGGGCATGGTAGCCCACGATGGACTCCTTGCCATACCACTGGCAGAGCCGGTAGTTGATGTAGTTGTCCATGTTGTCGCGGATGTCGCCCATGAGCAGCACGTGCGGCACGTTAGTGTAGAAGGGAACCCTCAGGCTCGACTCCGTGGAGGACTCGATGGTCTCGAGGCGGCTCCACACCTGCGCGTCGTACGCGGCCGCCTGGCCGGAGACGAGCGAGCGTGCGGCCGAGACGCTCGAGAGCTCCTCGCCGAGGTTCTGGTCGGCTGCCATGGAGCCCACCACGCACGCGGCCACGAGCACGGCCAGCCCGCAGGCGGCCGCCACCGGGCGCAGCGCTTGCGATGCGTCGCGCACGGCAGGCCTGGAAGCCCCGGCGAGGCCGCCCGCCTGCGGCGAGCCCTCCGACGCCGCGTCCGACACGACGCCGCCCTCGCCCCTGCGGGCGCGCTCCCGCGCCATGAGCCACCCGCAGACCCAGAACACGTCCACGAGCGCCAGCACCACGAACATCTCGAAGCGGCAGTTCTGCACTCGGCCCGGCCCCACCGAGCTCTGCGCCCAGAACGTGGGCGTGAAGCTCGTGCCGAAGAGCGCCACCGAGGCCACCGCGACCACGCCCGGCAGCGGGAAGCGCCACCCGCGCGCGGCGGCGCGCTGGCCCACGTGCAGGGCCACCGGGATGGCGAAGACCACGAGCAGGAGCACGAGGCCGCTCGACCACTGCTGCAGGTACTGGAAGGCCGAGAGCGCCGAGTGCCAGATGGTGTCCCACGCGCCCATGGCGTCCTCGGGGAACTGCGTCTGCTGGCGCACCTCGTTGCCCGGCGCCGCCAGGGACACCGCAAGGCCCACCACCATGAGGCCAAAGCTGGGCATGACGGCGACGGCGCTCCTGCGCCCGCGCAGGATGAGGCCCACGAGGATGGCCGCGAGCACCTCCGCCGCGACGAGGGCCGTCACGAAGTTGCCGCCCGCCACGAAGGCCGCGAGCAGGGCCGACGCCACCACCACGCCGCGGGGGCGCCTCGTGCGCGCCGGGTTGCAGATGCGCAGGACGCACCCCAGGAGCGCGAGCGCGGCGGCGTTGTAGGCGGTGTAGTAGATGGCGCTGTTGAACCAGAAGATGCCCTCGACGGGGCTGGGCTGCAGCAGGAGCTGGACGGCGATGGCCGCGCAGCTCACGCCGAGCCACAGGCCCCGCTCCGCCCCCATGAGCTCGACGAGCGCCACGTGCGAGAAGAAGAGCGTGCCGGCCACGAGCGTCGCAAGCACGATGGGCGCCGCGAGCACGTAGGCGTGTTCGCCGAAGACGCTGGGCTCGAGCGCCATGAGGAAGATGGCCGAGTAGGTGCCCTGCCAGTCGAACCATGCCTTGCCCGCCTGCTCGAGCGCGGTGACGAAGGCCAGAAACACGTTGCCCGTGTCCTGGAGGACCAGGTGTGCCCACACGCCGTAGTGCCAGTCGTCGGCATAGGAGTGGTTGTAGGCGCTGATGAGCACGAGCGGCACAAGGGTGGCCACGAGGCAGGCGATGCCGAGCGCGCCCACGAGCAGGTCGCCGCGCGGCACGCGCAGCCTGGCTCCCATGGCGTTGACCTTGGCTTTTGACATCCCCCGTACCCCTTCCTCCTCGCGTGCACCATAGTCTACGGCACAAGCCGGACAAAAAACGATGGGCGGGCGTGAGCGACACTTCCCCCACACGCCCACCCCGCCCGGGCGGCCCCTCGCCGCGGACCGGCCGTGCGGCACAGCCGCGTCACCCTCGCCGCGGACCGGTCGTGCGGCACAGCCGCGTCACCCTCGCCGCGGACCGGTCGTGCGGCACAGCCGCGTCACCCTCGCCGCGGCATGGTGGCATGGCGCGGCCACGCCACCCCGCACCCTGCCGCCCACGCGCCGCCCTCCCCCCGCGCCGCCTTGGCGATGTGAACACAATATGCGATCGGCCCGTGGGTCGTCTCTGCCTGCGATTTGTCGGATAATGGCGGTCACTCTGTGTAAACGCATGGGAGGATTTGCATGGGAATTCGCAACCGTCGCGCGCACGCCCGGTCCAAGACGCACATCGTCGGCTTCTCCGCCGCCGGCGTGCTCGGCTTTCTGGTCCTTCTCGCGATAGCGCTCGCGGTTTCTCTTGGCGCGCTCGTCGAGTCGTGGCTCCAGAACCTGCCCGACTACACCTCCGCCGACGCCTACCTCGTCTCCGAGCCGAGCGAGGTCTACGACGCCCAGGGCAACACCATCGCCACCTTCTACACTCAGAACCGCCGCTCGATCACGTCCGACCAGGTCTCCGACTACGTGCTCAAGGGTACCGTCGACGTCGAGGACGAGCGCTTCTACCAGCACAACGGCATCGACCCGTCGGGCATCGTGCGCGCCGTGTTCTCGCAGCTCGCCGGCCGAAACGAGGGCGCCTCCACCATCACGCAGCAGCTCGTGCGCAACACCGTGCTCTCAGACGAGCAGTTCGAGCAGTCGCTCAAGCGAAAGGTGCGCGAGGCCTACATCGCCATCGAGATGGAGAAGATGTACTCGAAGGACCAGATCCTCATGATGTACCTCAACACCATCTACTACGGCAACGGCGCCTACGGCATCGAGGCCGCGAGCATCACGTACTTCAACAAGCACGCGAGCGACCTCACGCTGGCCGAGGCGGCGCTGCTCATCGGCCTGCCCAACTCGCCTACCTACTACGATCCCACGAAGAACCCCGACGCCGCCAAGACGCGCCGCAACAAGGTCCTCGACAACATGCTGCGCCTGGGCCACATCACCCAGGAGGAGCACGACGCGGCCGCGGCCGAGGACGTGGTGCTGAACCCCGGCAACACCAACCTCGACAACGAGGGCACCTACCCCTACTGGACCAACTACGTGAAGGGCCTGCTCGAGGGCGACTTCTCGCACGAGACCATCGTCCAGAGCGGCCTCAAGATCTACACCACCCTCGACCCCACGTGGCAGAGCGCCGCGGAGAGCTCCGTGACGCGCCTGCTCAGCGAGACGGGCAACAGCGAGCTTGACAGCGCCCTCGTGGCCATCGACCCCTCCACCGGCTACATCAAGGCGATGGTGGGCGGCAAGGACTTCTACGGCTCGGGCGCGGGCGCCCAGGTGAACGCCGCCACCACGGCCTCCAAGCAGACCGGCTCGAGCTTCAAGATGTTCACGCTCGTCACCGCCCTCAAGAACGGCATGAACCCGGCGGTGCTCATCAACTGCAACTCGCCCATCCAGGTGGGCGGCACCTGGCGCGTGCAGAACTACGGCAACGACTCCTACGGCACGATGACGCTCGCCGACGCCACGGCCATCTCGTCCAACACCGGCTACGTGCAGGTGGCCGGCGTGTTTGGCTACGACCAGGTGGTGGCCACGGCCAAGGAGATGGGCGTCACGAGCGACCTCAAGGCCTACGGCTCCACCATCCTGGGCGCCGAGCTCACGAGCCCACTCGAGATGGCCGAGGCCTATGCCACGCTCGCGAGCGGCGGCCTGCACCGCGACCCGGTGGCCATCTCCAAGATCGAGGACCGCAACGGCAACGTGGTCTACGAGCACCAGGACAACCCCACGCGCGTCATCGACGAGGGCGTGGCCAAGGTGGCCACCGAGGTGCTCCAGGGCGTCATCACGCAGTCGCGCGGGTCTGCCCACACGATGCTCAACACCCTCAAGATCGACCAGCCCGTGGCCGGCAAGACCGGCACCACCGACAACCTCGACAACCTGTGGTGGTGCGGCTACACGCCGCAGGTGTCGGTGGCCGTGTGGACGGGCTACAAGGACGTCAACAAAGCGGTCTGGACCAACAACGGCTCGGGCCACCCCTTCAACACGTCGTGCCGCACGTTCGCCTACTTCGTGAACGAGATCCTCGGCAGCACGCCCAAGGCTGACTGGGCCATGGCCAACGCGCCCGACCCCACCTACAAGGACAACAGCTCCTGGACGTTCTCCAACACCGACGCGAGCACCAACAAGAACAACAACAAGCAGTACAACGCCACGAGCGCGGCTGCCACCACGAGCAAGAGCCAGTCCCAATCGGCCACGACCAGCAAGGACAAGACGACCACGGACGCCTCCAAGGACACCTCGGGCAACGGCACCTCCACGGACAACGGTGCCTCCGGCTCGACCTCGAACGGCGGCAACTCCGGCACGGGCGGCACGCCGGGCAGCAACGGCTCCGGCACGGGTGGCACGCCGGGCAGCAATGGCTCCGGCACGGGCGGCGGGAGCACCTCCGGCGGTGGCACGCCCGGATCCGGCGGCACGTCGGGGTCCGGCGGCACGTCGGGCGGAAACTCCGGCTCCGGAGGGACGGCCTCGGGCAGCCCGGGCGACTCCTCCAAGCAGTAGCGCGCCACGGCCACGCCGGTATGCAAGCGGCCCGGTTCCCCCTCGCTGGGAACCGGGCCGCTCTCGTATCCGGTCGGCCCCTGGAGAAGGCGCCCAAGGCGTGGCATAGTGGAAGGTCAGTTCGTTGGACGTTCGATAGGCAGCAGGCAGCAGGCCTTCGGGCCGCGGTGGAGGGGGCGGGTATGCGCGTCGTTGCGTGGGTTTTTGCAGGCATCACGCTCGTGGGCGTCGTGGCCCGCCTCGTGCCCGTCGCCGCGTCAGATCTACCCTACCTGCCCGTCATCGTGGCACTCACGCCCTGGTTCGCGGCAACTGCGGTCGTGGCGCTCGTCCTGTCGCGCGCGCTGGGCGCGGGCACGCGGATTGCCGTCCGCGTCCTCATACTGGGCGCGCTCGTACTCGAGGCCCTATGGCAGGGCCCCTTCCTCATCCCCCACGCCCAGGTGGGTGCCTCCGCAGGACAGGCCTCCGCCCCAGCGCAGGCCTCCGCCACCACGCTTCGCGTCATGACCTGCAACGTCTATAAGGGCAGGGCCGACCCCGAGCGCATCGTCGAGCTCGTCCGCTCCGAGGGCGTCCAGGTGCTCGCCCTGCAGGAGACGACGCGCGACTTCGTGAGCGAGCTCGAGCGGACGGGACTGGGGGAGCTGCTCCCCTACTCCTCGCGCGCCTCGTCGGACGGCGTGTACGGCAACGGCATCTGGAGCGCCCTGCCCATCTCCGACGCGCAGAGCGACGCCGTGGGCTCGAGCGCCTCGGCCATGCCGTCGGGAACGGTGACGCTTGGCGCGGACGATTCGGGCGCGGGCGCGCGCGTCTGTCTCGTCTCCGTGCACACCTGCGCGCCCGTCCCCGGCTACTGGAACCTCTGGAAAAGGAGCGTCGAGGAGATTAGCGCGGTGCGCGACCGGGCCGCGGCGGACACCGCCACGCGCTACGTCCTCATGGGCGACTTCAACGCGACCTACGACCACGCGCCGTTTCGGGAGATGCTGGGCGGCACGCTGAGGGACGCCGCCCGCGAGGTGGGCAGGCTCACGCTCACCTGGCCGGCGGACAGGGCTTCCGTGCCTGCGCTCTCCGGCATCGACCACGTGGTCATGGGACCGGGCGTGGGGGCACAAGACATCGAGGTGGCGCCCGTTGCCGGCACGGACCACAAGGCCCTCCTCGCCACGCTTGAGGTCTCGTAGCGAGCAGGTCTCAGGACGGCAGCCAGCTCGCGCATGCGTGGCCCGCAGGCAGCGGCAACCCGCCGCCTGCACCGCAGCCGACGCCTGCCTACAGGTCCGCCTTGGTGAGGATCTCCTGCGGCACGAGCCGCTTGCCCGAGATGACGCCCCGCACGTAGTCGCGCACGTCCGCCGGCAGCTCGTTGCAGAACGCCTCGAGGCCGTCGAAGGGCACGCCCTCCTGGGCGCTCGCCTCGTTATCGAGCGGGTCGGCGAAGCGCTCGCGGGCCCGGCGCACCATTGCCACGTACGCCGCCACGAAGGGGCGCAGCTCGAAGCGTCCCTCGGCCACGCGGCGCAGGCGGTCGTAGATCTGGAGCCCCGCCCGGTCGATGTCACCCCAGTACAGGACCTCGACGTCGTCGCAGCCAAGCGAGTCGATGAACTCGGGTAGGCGCCGCGCGTCGTCCACGAGGTAGCCGTTGCCAAAGACCACGCCCTCGACGCGCTCGCCCAGGATGAGGCGGCGCCCGTCGGCATACATGAGCTCGCGGATGTCGAGCCACGGGTCAAGGTTCTCCGTCACCACGATGCGCATGTGCGACCGCTTGCGCGGCACGTGGTGAAGCAGCCCCAGGCGCGGCTGGGGACGGTGGCGCACGATGTCGCGCAGCCCCATGCGCTCGAGGAGCTTGCGGCCGTCGCCGTCCTGCTCGAGGAACTTCTCGTCACCAAACACCTGGTAGGAGAGCTGTCGGCAGGTCAGCGTGCCGTCGCCGAGCGTGGGCGAGCCCACGAGCGCGCGGTCGAGCGAGCGCATCTTGTCCTCGAAGAGCTCGTAGGCCTCCGGGAAGCTCAACAGCCAGCCGTTGATCCACAGGCGCGGGTCGAGGTCCAAGATCTTGCGGCGCAGGTCCGTCGCCTCGGGCGTGTGCTGCACCACGCGCGGCACCTCGGCAAGCGTGCGTGGGCCGGGTCCCAGCAGCGAGCGGGGCTCGGTGCGGCTCTGTCCCGCCTGCGACCTCGCCTGCTCGCGGCCGCGCTTGGCGGCCGGCTGCTGCGAGCCCGCGCCGCGCGAGGCGGCTGCCTGCGCGTCTGCGCCCCTGGCGCCCGCGGGAGCCTTCGCCGACGGCGCGTCGGACTTGGCGGCACCCTTCGCGGCGGTCGGCTGGGCCTGCACGTCCTGGGCCTTCTTGGCGCCCTCGCCCTTGGGCAGGGCCAGGTGGAAGCCGCCCGACTCGCCCGCGGCCACGAGCACGCCGGCGCGCTCGAGCGTCGAGCGCGAGGTAGGGCCCGCGCAGCCATACCTCTCGAGTACCGAGTCGATGTCCGCCGGCGTGAGCGGGTCCTTGCGAAGCCGCACGAGGCCGCTCGAGATGCCGCTCGCATTGCTGCGCACCGGCCCGTACGAGATCTTGGCCAGCACCTTGGCAAGGCGCACGACCATGCCCTGTTCCTCGACGGTAAGCTTCTTTGCCACGATTGCCCTTTCCTTGCGAGCCTACTCTTTTAGCATACCGTCGAACGACGCCCCCGGCTCCCTCTTCTTGATCGTCAACGCATCATGCGGCCCACCTACTGCCGAAGTGCCGCTCCCCCGGGACCCACACATCACTTTTGTGACGCGGACCTCGCGCCCCCGCCCGACTCGTCGCGCCCCCGCCCGACTCGTCGCGCACCCTCCACACACACGCCGACCCTGCAGCAGCCGTGCGCCAACGATTTTGCAGTGACACGCAATCTACCGGGCAAAGCGACGCTCGCGTCTTCGCACTTTTGAGTTGTGAACGATTTTTAGGGGCCAAAACGCACCCTTGAAAGTAGCAATCCCGGCGTTTGCAGGCGCCGTGCAAAATAACGGCGCAGTTACTCGTTCACAACTCGAAAGTGCGAAGACTCAAATCTCAATCCTTCCGGTAGATGCCTCGCGAGGCAAAGGTCCCACGTCCAATCATCCGCGCGAACAAGCCCGGAGTCATCACAACCGCTTCGCGGAGACAACAGGACGCGAGGGCCGTGCCACACCCGTTCCCCACGACCTGAACCCGACCCATGACTCTTCGCCTCAGGCCAACCCCGCAAGCGAGGATGCCCGGAGTTCCCCGCACAGCCGGTCGCGGACCTCCCGCGTGCGATGGCTCTCAGACTTTGGCTTAAGACCGGCACTGCGCCGTATCACCCTCGCGATCTCGGTCATGGCGTCCAGGTCGTACAGCTGATCTGCCCAGACCGATAACTCTTGGATACCCACCGAGAGCAGCGCGTTCGTTCTGGCATCGTCTCTTGCGCTGCCCCCAGCAAGGCGATGGGCGAAGCCCTGGTATTCTACGTCGGTCCTCGCACCTGGCACATAGATGTCCGCGACGAGGTAATCACGCCCGGCAAGCGCCCGGGCGGCAGGGGGCAGGTCGATCCGATAGTCCATGCGATAGTCGCCACACTCAAAGCCCCCGTAGACCTTTGGCAGCCCGAGCAACATGGCAAGCTGGGCCTCCATCGGAGAGCGCGCCCCGGCACGTACATGTCGGGAGGCAAATGAGGCCTTCGCAAGCCCACGGACATCCGTGATGAGTGAGCTTACGAGGGCAAGCCGCTCGGGGGTCGTGACGGGACGGACCCCGTCACACATAAGATTGCCTCGACCGTTCGGAAACGCATAGGAGCCGCACAGTTCGAACGCATACTCGAGCAGGGCGATGCGCGACATTCCGGAAGCTAGCTGCAGCAGCGCGAGCTCCGGCGAGCAGACGTACATGTCTCTGGCCACACGAACGAGCAACCCGTCGGGAACTGCCCCGCGCCATACGTGAAAGCTCAGGAGCTTGGAGGTCCTGCGGTTCTTCGCGCTGCCAACCAGGGCCTCGTACGGCCCGGATAGCCTCAGGGCCATCTCGGCGTCCTCGGCGCGAAAGGCAGAGAGCCTGGGTACGGTGATGGGTGCCAATGACGCGTCCCTCATCATGTCCTCGCGCCCCATGCCGCGAAGCATGTCGGTTGGATAGAGCTCGTCTAGGCAGTCTCTCAGGGACGCATCGTCAAAGGAGCGAAGGTGAGCCCAGAAGGCCGCGGCAGTCTCGCAGCCAAACACGATGGCATCACCGGGAACGACCCGCGTAAACCCAACAAGCCGAGAGGGTGAGGCCCAGTCCGGCCTGCCCCTGCGTCCCTGCATGGCGCTCCTTCCACGCGTACGATGGTGGCGAGAAATGCTACCGAGAAGACACGAGGATTTGTCACCCCCGCCACCTAAAAACGGCAAATGGTTCGCTTCGAGGGGTACGCGGCAGAAAAGACGGGATGAACGGCACCATCGGGGAGGCACAAGGTGGAGTGCCAGGGAGACCGGGAGGGGGCGAGAGGCGTCCGGGCAAACCGTCTTGGTAATCGACCAGCTGCCAATCAGCAGAAAGAATGTCGTATGACAATCCGCCCTGCCCGCCTGAGCACCCGGCAGCCAATCTACCGGAGATTCGGAGAATAGCGTCTTCGCACTTTTGAGTTGTGAACGACTATTTGGCACCCTTGAGGGGCTCACGGATGCAAACGCCGGGATACCTTCTGCCGCATCTCCAAAATGACCCGGAATAATCGTTCACAACTCAAAAGTGCGAAGACCGTCATTCGAGATTCCCACGTAGATTGCGCGCGGGTCGAGGCTGTCGGTCAATTCCGGTGGTAGGTAGCCCCAGGCCAGGCAACAGGGAAATGGCCACGGCGCAAGATGACATGGTCAGAGATTACGCGAGCGTTCATGAACAGGACCCAGATGTGGCCAGACAGGAAATGGCGCGCAAGACTCACAAGACAGTGAAATGACGCGAGACAACGCACGCGACGCAAGTGCCCCGAGGTCGAAAAGGGCGCCCGGGGCATTGCCCCGAGCGCCCAAGCCTACTCGCTGCGCAGCGCCTCCACGGGATCGCGGCGGCTGGCGCCGACGCTTGGGATGAGGCCGGCGACGACCGTCAGGACAACGGAGATCGCGATGAGCGCCAGCCCCGAGCCGACTGGCAGGCTCATGATGTTTGGCACGTTGTGCGTGGCGAGCACCCAGGCGTTCACCGGCACCGACGCCACCACGACCACCAAGATCGCGAACACGCCCGCGATGAGCCCCTCGATGAACGTCTCGGCGTTGAAGACGTTGGCCACGTTGAGCTTGGAGGCGCCCATCGCGCGCAGGATACCGATCTCCTTCTTGCGCTCGAGCACGCTGATGTAGGTGATGATGCCGATCATGATGGAGCTCACCACGAGGCTGATGCTCACGAACGCCACGAGCACGAGCGAGATCATGTTCACGATGTCGGTGACCGAGCCCATGATGACGCCCATGTAGTCGGTGTAGGAGATGGCCTTGTCGTCCTCACCGGCGTCCTTGGCCTGCCGGTTGTAGGCGTCGATGTGGTCAAGCACGCGCTCTTTGGCGGCAAAGTCCTTGGGATAGACCTTGATGGCCTGCGGGTTGGCCTCTTCGGCATAGCCCAGGGTGGTGAGGTTGTTGTCATAGGTGAGCTTGCTCGCGTTGGCGTAGCTGGTCATAAGCGAGGTGAGGTCCTCGGCGGACATGTTGAAGTGGATCGCGTTGGCAAACGCCGAGGTGTCAACCGAGAAGGCACTCTGCATGTTGGCCGCGATCCTGCTGCCCAGCTGGCTGGAGACCTGGCCCATCATCTTGGTCATGGCGCTCGTGAGCTGGCCCTTGAGCTGCGTCGATATGGCGGCGCCCACCTTCTGGCCAATCTGGGCGGAGAGCTTCTGGAACACCTGCGTGAGGTAGGGCGCGAGCTTGCCCGTCACGTAGTCCTGCACGACCTGCTGCACGCGGTCGCGCACGGGCTTGCCGGCTTCCTTCTCGACCTGGTCGAGGATGGCCTTGGCGTCGTCCGTGGCCACGTAGGCCTGGAACCTCTGGAGGAGCTTGGCGCCAAAGTCGGCGTCGCCGGGCTTCAGGTCCTTGCCGTTCTGCCCCAGGTAGGCGAGAAAGCCCTGCGCGAGCTGCCCGCCCAGCTTGACCGTCTGCGTGAGCTGATCACTCGTGAGGGGCGGATCGGTCTTGAGGCCATCAACGATGTGCGCGAAGTCCGGGCTCGGCGCGCCCTGGATGATCGAGGTCATGTCGATGCCGTCGGCCACGCCGGAGAGGTCGATCTTCATACCGCTCAGGTCGAGGCCGTTCACGTCGAGACCGGAGATGTCGAGCCCCGCGCCGATCTTCGACGTGTCGAACTTGAACGCGCCCTTGATGGCCGCCTCGTCCACCGAGAACATGCTGCCGAGGTCGACGCCCTTCTTGCTCTCGCTCTGCAGCTCGTCGAAGGTCTTGCCCGTGAAGACGTCCACGTTGGGGTTCGCCAGCTGCTGTTTCACGATGTCGGAGTTGGCGGCGCGCCGCATGAGCTCGGTCGTGAGGCCATGCGTGTAGGCCACGCCCTGGGTGAGCGCGCTCGACTTGGAGGTGCCGTTGGGCCGCACCACACCCACGATCTTGAGGTCGAGGCCGCCCGCAACCTGCTGGCGCATGAAGTCCGCGTCGTTGGACATATCAGTCCAGCCGCCGGTCTCGTCGTTCTTGCGGTAGGTGTCGGACGGGCTCAGCACCTTGAACGAGATGCCCAGCGCATCTTCGTAGGTGAAGTCGACGTCCGTTTCGGGAACCTCGACCGTGCCGTCCGCGCTCATGGTGCTGTCGACCAGCTTGTTGAGCTCCTCGGGGTCCAGCACGCCGATGCTGTAGAGCGTGTAGTCGCTGATCTTCCCGCTCGAGGAGAGCACGAGCACCGCCTCGTCGGGGGCCTGCGCCCAGCGACCAGCCACCACGTCGTACTGCGTGTCGAGCAGGGACTGGTCGTCGAGCATCTCGTTGAAGGCGGTGGAGGAGGTCATCATCGTGCCCGCCATGGCGCCGCTCGAGGCGCCGCCGCTCATGGCCGCCGTGAACGAGTTGGGGCTGAGCTTCACGGGGTCGGAGGACGAGGCGGCGTCGGAGGAGGAGGCGTCGCCCGAGCTGGCGTCGCCCGAGCTGGCGTCGCGCGGGTCCGAGGCACCCGATCCGCCACCCGTGCCCTCGCGGAACACGAGCGGCGTGACGCCGTAGTCGTACTGGATGGCGTTGACGTCGTCGGCGATGCCGTCGCCGCCGCCGTCGAGGAACGTCTTGAAGCTCCTGAGGTCGTTGGACTTCACGCTCGCGAACATGTCCTTGAGCACGGTCGCCTCCGGGATGGCCGACGAGCCGTCGGCCTGGCCGGCGTCGCCCGCGGTGGTCGAGGACGCCGAGCCGTCCGCAAGCCCCATCGGCGAGTCGCCCGAGTCCGCCGAGTCGCCACCCGTGAGCATGCCCGTGATGTCGTAGCTCTGCCGCGCGATCTGGAGGGGGTAGCTCGAGAGCGTGTCCTCCTCCACCTTGGCGATGTAGCCGTTCACGCCGTTGGAGAGTGCCAGGATCGCCGCGATGCCGATGATGCCGATCGAGCCCGCGAAGGCCGTCATGATGGTGCGGCCCTTCTTGGTCATGAGGTTGTTCGCCGAGAGAGACAGCGCCGTGAGAAAGCTCATGGACGAGCGCTTGCGCGGCGCGGCCGAGGCCTTGGCACGGGCCACCTCGTCGGCAAGCTCGTCTGAGCCGATGGGGCGCGAGTCGTCCACGATGCGCCCGTCCTTGATGCGCACGATGCGCGTGGCGTAGTCCTCGGCGAGCTGCGGGTTGTGCGTGACCATGATGACGAGGCGGTCGCGCGCCACCTCTGCGAGGATGCTCATGACCTGGATGCCGGTCTCGGTGTCGAGGGCGCCGGTGGGCTCGTCGGCCAGCACGATCTCGGGGTCGTTCACGAGAGCGCGGGCGATCGCGACGCGCTGCATCTGGCCGCCCGACAGCTGGCCGGGCTTCTTGTTCGCATGCTCGCCCAGCCCCACGCGCTCGAGCGCCCTGAGCGCGCGGTCGCGGCGGGAGGCGCGCGAGACGCCTGCGAGCGTGAGCGCGAGCTCGACGTTGGCGAGCACCGTCTGGTGCGGGATCAGGTTGTAGCCCTGGAAGACGAAGCCGATGCGGTGGTTGCGGTAGGTGTCCCAGTCCTTGTCGCGATAGTCCTTGGTCGAGACGCCGTTGATGACGATGTCACCCGAGTCGGCGTGGTCGAAGCCCCCGAGGATGTTGAGGAAGGTGGTCTTGCCCGAGCCCGAGGGGCCGAGCACGGCCACGAACTCGCTCTCGCGGAACGTGATCGAGACGCCGTCGAGCGCCCGCTGCACGAAGTCGCCCGTCCTGTATGACTTGCGGATGTCCTTGATCTCGATCATGCGCCCTCGCTCAACGCCTCGGACTGTTTAGTGCCAACAGGTTGTTTACGTCTGACTAGTGACAAGTAGGGAGGGCTCCGCGAAGCTGTGGATTGTCTAGGTCTGCAGCGAAGAGAGGGGCCCTCCCATGTCACAACATCCTAACGCACGCCTCACGCCTTGGGGCCGTCAGCGGCTGGTCGAGCGCATCGAGGCCGGCGAGGCGGTCGGCGAGGCGGCCCGGCAGATGGGCGTGAGCAGGCAGACCGCCAGCAAGTGGGTCGCGCGGGCGAGGCGGGGCGAGCCGCTGTCGGACCGTCCCAGCAGGCCGGCGCGGCTCGGCCGGCTCACCGCCCCGGAGGACGAGGCCCGGGTCGTGGAGGCGCGCACGTCGCTGCTGCTCGCGCCGCACGCCCTCTCGGCGGTCACGGGCGTGCCGGCCCGAACCTGCGCCCGGATCGTCGCGAGGGCGGGCCTGCCGAGGCTCGCCGACGTGGACCGCGTGACCGGCGAGCCCCGGAGGCGCGGCCCCGTGACCCGCGTGCGCTACGAGCGGGAGAGGCCCGGCGAGCTGCTGCACGTCGACGTGAAGAAGGTCGCGCGGATACCGGACGGAGGGGGCTGGAGGGCCCGCGGCGCCTCCGAGCTCGACCACGGGCACACCTCGGCGGGCACGGCCTGCCTGCACGTGGCCGTCGACGACCGGAGCCGCGCCGCCTACGCCGAGCTGCTCCCGGACGAGAGGAAGGGGACCTGCGTGGCGTTCATGGGCCGGTGCCTCGGCTTCTTCGAGGGGATGGGCGTCGCGGTCGAGCGCGTCATGACCGACAACGGCCCCGCGTACCACAGCCGCCTCTTCAACGAGTTCCTCAGCTCCGGGGGCGTCAGGCACAAGTACACGAGGCCGTACAGCCCCTGGCAGAACGGCAAGGTCGAGCGCATGAACCAGACGCTGGCCCGTGAGTGGCAGTACGTGCGGGCCTGGGAGAGCGAGGCCTCCAGGGCGGACGCCCTGGAGGCCTTCATCGACCACTACAATTGGGAGAGGCCGCACAGCGCCTGCGGGGGCCTGCCGCCCATGTCGCGCATCGTCGGCGTAAACAACGTCATGGCACGCAACACCTAGCGCGCCTCTTCAATCCGGGCAGTGCCGCATATGCAGACTCCACTACACGCCTTCTCTCTGGACAAGCCATTCCTTATAGCCCTCAATAAGCAGGTGGAGTACCAGATGGAGCGTTACAAACGTGCTGGACGATACGTTCAAGTCCTCCAACATGAGGCTGTTCTGGAAGTACAAGCTGTAGTCGGTAAACGATGCGAGTTCGTTGTTGTCCAGGTTGGTGATGGAGACCACGGTGGTCCCGATGATGTTGATGGCCTGGAATACGTCGCGAAACCGATCGATGCAGCCGGATAGCGAAGCGATGATGAGCAGATCGTCCTTGCGCATATGTTGCTTGATGAGCCGGAGCTCGCCGACGGCTGGAATCTGGATCACATCGATGCCGATGAGTTGCATGCAGCGTGAAAAATCCTCCAGCATGAGCCGTTGCCCATAGCCGGTACCGAACGCGTAGATCTTGCGCGCGTCGCGGATACGAGCATAGATTTCGTTGAGCTGAGCACTTTTTTGAAAATGCCGGGCTGTCTGCGCAATATCCTCCAGAGCCACGCGCGTCGGCGATCCAGCATCGAAGGATTGGCCTGGCACGCCCGTGCGACGTCCCGTTTCGTGACGCAGGAAGTACTTGAAATCGCTGTAGCCAGAGAAGCCAAGATGGCGCGTCATGCGCAGGATGGTCGAGGGCGAGACGTTGCATCGTTCAGCGAGCGCGCTGATAGAGAGCTCCTGTACCGCCGAAAGGTCGTCTGCAACGGTCTGGAGAATCTGAACGTCGATATCGCTCAGGTTACGATAGTTTCTGTTGACGATGCGGTCGAACGAAGAGCCCATCGCTTACCCCTTTTCCCGTCACGTTGAGCTGTCGAAACGTAAACCTTTCCATTGTCGGGGATGTCGCACTGGGAAGAAAGCAATGCGAAATATATTTCGCATTGAGAAGAACGTTTCCCGTTACTGAGTGATTCTCGGGCACGATTGCCGGAGCCTCGCCTTCCTTACGATAGAAGCCAAGCGAGGAGGGGGCGTCACTCCCCGTGCGACAAATGATTTCGAGGCAAGGGGAGGAAAGCAATGGAACTCCATCCGTCATCCATCGTAATCGCGGGAGGGGGAAGCACCTATACGCCGGAGATCATCTTGATGCTCCTGGATAACCTGGATCGCTTCCCCATCCGCCAGATCAAGCTGTACGACAACGACCCGACGCGCCAGAAGCTGGTTGCGGATGCGTGCGAGATCATCGTACGCGAACGTGCCCCGCACATTGCGTTCTGTGCTACCGAGGATCCCGAGACGGCCTTTACCGACGTGGACTTCTGCATGGCGCACATCCGCAGCGGCAAATACGAGATGCGGGATCGCGACGAGAAAATTCCGCTCGCTCACGGCCTGGTGGGCCAGGAAACGTGCGGCGTAGGAGGCATGGCATACGGGTTGCGCTCTATTCCGGACGTTATCGAGCTCATTGACTTCATGGAGCGTTGGAGCCCGGATTGCTGGATGCTTAATTACTCCAACCCGGCAGCCATTGTGGCCGAGGCGGTTCGCAAGGTGCGACCGAATTCCAAGGTACTCAACATCTGCGACATGCCCATCGACATCATGGAACGCATGGCGAAGATCGTGGGGTTGCAGTCCCGCAAGGATCTGGTGGTGCGTTACTACGGTCTCAACCACTTCGGTTGGTGGTCGGACGTGCGCGACCAGGAAGGTAACGACCTCATGCCGCGGCTGAAGGAGTATGTGTCGAAGAACGGTTATAACCTCGAACCGCTGGGGTGCGAACCGCGTCTGAACGACGAAGACTGGCTTAAGACATATCGCTTCGCACGCGAGGTCTTCGCCTGCGACCCCACGGTGCTTCCCACGACGTACTTCAAGTACTACTTCTTCCCGGACCATGTGGTCGAGGAATCTGATCCTAAATACACACGTGTCGATATGGTGCGCGATATTCGTGAGAAGGAGGTCTTCTCCGAGTGTCGGCGCATCGCAAGTGCGGGGACGTCGGAGGGCACCACGTTGAAGATCGGCGTGCATGCGTCGTTCATTGTGGATCTGGCCTGCGCCATTGCCTACAACACGCATGAACGCATGCTCCTCATCGTCCCCAACAACGGCGCCGTGTCGAACCTCCCCGAAACCGCCATGGTCGAGATCCCGTGCATCGTGGGGTCGAATGGGCCTGAGCCGCTTTCCATCGGAGAGATTCCCTGGTTCCAGAAAGGTCTCATCGAACAGCAGCTTGCAGCGGAAAAGCTGGTGGTGGAGGCGTACTTCGAACGGTCCTACCATAAGCTGCTCCAGGCGTTCATCCTTTCCAAGACCATGAAGGATGCCAGCGTAGCGCGCGCGGTTCTCGACGACCTCATAGAGGCGAACAAGGATTACTGGCCCGATTTCAAGTAACCCACCATCCGTTCTAGGAGGGGAACCATGCAGACGTTTATTCAGAAGTTCGGCAAGTCGATGATGGCCCCGCTATCGCTCATCGTCGCCGCGGGCCTACTGCTGGGCCTTGCGTCTCTGCTCACCAATCAGATGATCTTCGGCGATGCGCTTTCGAGCATCGCGTTCGTGGACGGTTTTATCAACCTGGTCAATAAGCTCGCCGGCCAGCTCTTTGGGTTGCTGCCGATCCTCTTCTGCCTGTCCATCGCCATCGGCATGACGCGCGAAGACAAGGAGA
>OIXX01000567.1_pt1 | contig 20388 bp, 12 predicted proteins | sample 1588161 | NCBI WGS metagenome assembly OIXX01 (sample SAMN03283274) | human gut metagenome | biome: human-associated habitat; material: feces | host: Homo sapiens | place: Peru | collected 2012
GCTTGCCGCCGACGACGCTGCGTGCGAGGCGCAGCTCGCCCAGCTCGACGCGATCGCGGCGCAGGCGAAGTCGCTATAGGTCGCCGGCGAACCCTCCGTTCGGTAAGGCCCTCGGAATCGTTCCGGGGGCGTTTTGGGTACAAGCGAGGGAACGAATCAAAACGACGAAAGGCGCGGTATGGCGGGATTCGATGCGGCGGGCAACGCGGGTAAGGCGGCGCTGGTTCTTGAGGGCGGTAGCTTTCGCGGGCAGTTCACAGCCGGCGTGCTGGACGTTTTCATGGAGAACGGTATCGAGGTGGACGCTACCTATGGCGTCTCGGCCGGCACGCTGAATGGCATCAACTACAAGTCGCGCCAGATCGGGCGGGCCAATCGCATCAGCCTAGCCTTCTGCAACGATTCGCGCTACATCGGCGCGAAGTCGTACATAACCTCCGGGAGCATGGTCGGCTACGACTTCTTGCTGAACGACATTCAGGATCGGCTCGATCCCTTTGACGCCGAAGCGTACGACGTCAACCCCATGCGGCTCTACGCCACGGTTACCAACATTCTCTTCGGCACGGCGGAGTACCTGTCGGTTAGCAATGCGGAGCTGGACATCGACGCCGTGCGCGCTTCTACCTCGCTGCCCTTGGTGACACAGCCGGTAGAGATCGGGGGCAACAAGTACCTGGACGGCGGTATCGCCGATTCCGTCCCGGTTGAGCACGTGCTCGAGGACGCGGGCTTTGATCGCGCGATCGTGGTCCTTACCCAGCACCGTGGCTACCAGAAGGCGCCATACGAGTTCATGCCGGCCGCGCGCGCGGCGTACGGTACCTATCCGTATCTGCTCGAGGCCCTGGCGACCCGTCACGAGCGCTACAACGAGCAGCGCGAGCATATCTGGGCGTACGAGGACGCCGGTCGCGCGCTCGTGCTGGCACCGCAGCGGCCCGTAGAGGTGGGGCATATCGAGCGCGATCCCACCAAACTGCTCGATCTCTACATCCAGGGACGCCAGGAGGCCAAGCGCCAACTCCGCGCGATTCGGGGTTTTCTGGGCTAGAAGAACGGGCTCGCCGTACCGCCGAACGGGGAAACGGACGAAGCCCTTTTCCCGTTCGGCGGTGCGGCGTTTGCCTGCGGCATTTATCTATGGAGACGAAGATAAATCGTTGACGCGTCGTCATGCCGCGATACAATGACACGGTTACTTGCAGAGCCCCGTGAATCTCTGTAAACGACACGTATCTGTACATGGAGGAGTCAAGTTGATTACCAAGTCGACTCACTACACCAAGCAGACCGAGGCCCAGCGCAACTGGGTGCTCGTGGATGCCGACGGCGCCGTGCTCGGCCGCCTCGCCACGCAGGTTGCTGCCATTCTGCGCGGTAAGACCAAGCCGCAGTACACGCCCAACTCCGACTGCGGCGATTTCGTCGTCGTCATCAATGCCGATAAGGTCCAGCTTACCGGCAACAAGGCGGCTACGAAGACCTACTATCGCCACACGGGTTACAACGGCGGTCTCAAGGCCGAGTCGTTCGCCCAGGCTATGGAGAAGCACCCCGAGCAGGTCATCGAGCGCGCCGTCCGCGGCATGCTCCCCAAGACCACGCTTGGTCGCGCCCAGCTCAAGAAGCTCAAGGTGTACGCCGGCGCGGAGCATCCGCACGCGGCCCAGAACCCCGTCAAGATCGAGCTGGAGGGCTAAAGCATGGCTGAGAACACCGTTGTCTACTACGGCACCGGCCGTCGCAAGAACGCCGTTGCCCGCGTCCGTATCGTGCCCGGCACCGGCAAGGTGACCGTCAACAAGCGCGACGCCGAGGAGTACTTCGGCCGCAAGCAGCTTGTTGAGGACGCCATCGCCCCCTTCAAGGTGACCGACACCGCCGGTTCCTTCGACGTCATCGCGCTGTGCGACGGCGGCGGCATCACCGGCCAGTCCGGCGCCCTGCGTCTGGGCATCGCCCGCGCCCTGTTGAAGGCTGGCGACTACCGCGCCGACCTCAAGCGCGCCGGCTTCCTCACCCGCGACGCCCGCGTGGTCGAGCGTAAGAAGTACGGCCTCAAGAAGGCCCGTCGCGCGCCGCAGTTCTCCAAGCGCTAATCCGCTTTCGGGAGCGAACGCATTTTGCATACGGGACCTACCGAACGTTCGGTGGGTCCCGTTTCTGTGTAAATGGGGTATTGTATCTGCGAGCGATTCTGCCCTTCGGGGCATGGGATTTCGGATACGGCACGTCGCCATGCGGCACCATATCGAAGGGATGACCACATGAAGTACTTTGGCACCGACGGTTTCCGTGGCGAGGCGGGCCGCGTTCTCACCGTGGAGCACGCCTACAAGATCGGTCGCTTTGTCGGCTGGTACTACGGCGCCCGCTTGGAGCGTCGTGCCCGCGTGATCGTGGGCAAGGACACGCGTCGCTCGAGCTACATGCTCGAGTCCGGTATCGTCGCCGGCCTGGTGGCTTCCGGTGCCGATGCCTACCTGCTGCACGTCATTCCCACACCCGGCGTTGCCTATGAAACGGTCGACGGTCGCTTTGACTGCGGCATCATGATCTCGGCGAGCCACAACCCCTATACCGATAACGGCATCAAGCTCGTGAACGGCGAAGGCTACAAGATGGACGAGGACGTCTTGGAGCGCATCGAGGACTACATCGACGGCAACTGCGAGGTGCCCTTTGCCGTGGGCGACGCCATCGGTTGCACGATCGATTACATGCAGGGCCGCAACCGCTACATCGCGCACCTCATCGCGAGCGCCAACTTCTCGCTTCAGGGCGTGCGCGTGGGCCTGGATTGCGCCAACGGTTCCGCCTCTTCGGTGGCGAAGCCCGTGTTCGATGCCCTGGGCGCCGAGGTTCACGTCATCAATAACGTTCCCGACGGCCTGAACATCAACGTGGACTGCGGCTCCACCCATATGGACCGCCTGCGCCGCTTTGTGGTTGAGCAGGGGCTCGACGTCGGCTTTGCCTATGACGGTGACGCCGATCGCTGCCTTGCCGTGGACGAGCGCGGCAACGTGGTGGATGGTGACATGATCCTCTACGTGTGCGGTACTTACCTCAATAAGCATGGACGCCTTGCCGGCGGTACCGTCGTGCCCACGGTCATGAGCAACCTTGGCCTGTTTAAGGCGCTCGATGACGCCAAGCTTTCCTATGAGGTCACCGCGGTGGGCGACAAGAACGTGTACGCCTGCATGCGCGAGAAGGGCTATAGCCTGGGCGGCGAGCAGTCCGGACACATCATCTTCGGCGATATCGAGTGCACCGGCGATGGCATCATGACCTCGCTGCGCATCATGGAGGTCATCCGTGCCGAGCGCGAGACGCTCTCCGCGCTGTGCGCGCCTATGAAGGTGTATCCGCAGGTGCTCGTGAACGTTCGTTCCGAGCATAAGGAAGACTTGGACGGCTGTGAGGCCGTTTGGGCCGCGGTGCGCGCCGCCGAAGAAGAGCTTGGCGACAAGGGTCGGGTGCTGGTCCGCACCTCCGGCACCGAGCCGCTCATTCGCGTGATGGCCGAAGCAGAGACCGAGCGCGCCGCGCAGGACGCCGTTGATGGTATCGTATCGGTTGTGAAGCGGGAACTACCCTAAAGGAGGCGCGGGGACCGTATGTTCGAAGGGCTGAAGAAGTCCCTGGGATTGCGCCATCGTCGGGCGATGGTGCTTTCATCGCCGATTGCCGGGCGCGTGCTGCCTTTGGCGGATGTGTCCGACCAGACGTTTGCCGACGGGCTCTTGGGAGAGGGCGTTGCCATCCAGCCTACGGGAGACCGAGTGGTTGCCCCTGCCGACGCTAAGATCGAGACGATTTTTCCAACCGGCTATGCCGTGGCGCTGCATACCCACGATGGCCTCGACGTGCTGGTTCATGTGGGCTTGGATACCGTGGCGCTGCGGGGCAGGCACTTCACCGTGCATGTTGAGACGGGCGATATGGTTCATCGGGGGGACGTGCTCATCGAATTCGACCGCAAGGCGATCGAAGAGGAGGGACTCGACCTGACCGTTCCCATCTTGGTGTGCAATGCCCTGGAGTTCTCGAGCTTGGATGGTGCGGAGGGCCGCTACGTGAACGAGCTGGACGACCTGATCGTGGTGCGCGAGCGTTAATTGTTCGGAAGCGCTGGTTCCCGCCGGCTTCAGCTAAAAACGGAAAGTGAGCGCGCGGCTTCGTGCGCTATGATGGACCTGTCGTGGACGGGCAGGGGCCCCGACGCGACCTTGTGTTCTGACTCGCGCGTACACGCCCTGGTGCCGCGCTTCGCGATGGGGAGGAACCACCATGCGCATCATCCATGCCAAAGACTATGCCGATATGAGCCGGAAGGCGGCGAACATCATCTCGGCCCAGGTGATCCTGAAGCCGGATTGCGTGCTCGGCTTGGCAACGGGCAGCACGCCCATTGGCGCCTACGAGCAGCTCATCAAGTGGTATGAGAAGGGTGACGTGGACTTTGCCGAGGTCAGCACCTATAACTTGGATGAGTACCGCGGCCTGGGCCACGACGACCCGCAAAGCTACCACTACTTCATGAACAAGAATTTCTTCCATGGCATCAATATCGACCTGGCGAACACCCATGTGCCCGATGGCGCGAACCCGGATGCCGATGCCGCCTGTGCTGAGTATGACCGCATGGTCGAGGCGGCGGGATACCCCGACCTGCAGCTTCTGGGTATCGGCAACAACGGTCACATCGGTTTCAACGAGCCGGATAGCGTGTTCTCTAAGGGGACGCACTGCGTCGATCTGACGGAGAGCACCATCCAGGCCAACAGCCGCCTGTTCGAGAGCATCGACGACGTGCCGCGCCAGGCCTACACGATGGGCGTGCAGACCATCATGCGCGCGCGGAGCATCCTCGTGGTGGCCAATGGTCCCAAGAAGGCCCAAGCCGTCTACGACATGTGCTTTGGTCCGGTAACGCCTGCCTGCCCGGCGTCCATCCTGCAGCTGCACACCAACTGCACGGTGGTTGCCGACGAGGAAGCGCTCGCCCTCTGCCATTAAGCGCGGGCGATGATTCGGGAAAGACGCTCCGCGGCTTCTTGGCATCACGCGAACAACGTGAACGGTGAAGGTCCCTGGAAACAGGGGCCTTTGCTTTGGGAGGATGGTTTTCCACCGGAACCGTGCAACCTGACGGGGATTCCGATTCGGTGCACTGACAATCTGACATATCGAAGTAGTGGGTTGTAAGATACCGTTTACGCAGATGGCCGGATGTATTGCACCTTTTGGCCCCGTCAATCGGTAAATGGTCAGGATATGGCTGAGGATGGTTTGCGTACGGTAGCCACGCACCGCCATGGATAGCGCGGGTGGCAGGAGACGCTGGCCTTTTGCCCGCGGTGCCACGTCTCCTCACAGATCTCGACGAATCTCGCGCTCATCTCCACGCAGTCCCGGAACTTGCAAATGATCCGGGTTCTGCCTTTCGCTTCACGGTAGCGTTGCGGCTGCGACGTGATACCAGGGAGAAGGGTTTGAACGATGGCGGAAGAGACGGGAAAGGCGCAATCAGCGACACCGGTGGCGGCAGCGTGGAGGAACGGGCCAAGCGCGATCAGGGGAGACGTGATCGAGGGCGCGGGTTGCGTCGTCTATCGAGAGCGTCTGGTGCGCCGGGTGCTGGAGGAGTGCGCTACGGCGGGAATCGTCTTCGTGTGCGCTCCGCAGGGCTTTGGGAAGACGGCACTTCTGCTGCAGTGCGCAGCGGCGATCGAGGGGGATCCTGCGCGTGGCGTTGCGGTGGTCATAAACGCGGGGCCGCTCACGGTCAGCGAACTCTGCGGTCGCCTCGCCTCATGCGTAGACGAGTTTACCTCGGAGATGATTCCCCATCTACTCGTAGATGACCTTCCGCTGGTGGACGCAGCGGAAACGGAGATGCTCGTTTCCCGACTTCGTGAACTCAGAGACAAGGGGTTTCGCCTCGTGGTTGCCTGCACGCCGGCGAACCGCCCCTTTATGAGTGCGCTGGGAGATTCTGCCAAGGTAACGGCTCAGGCGATGCGCGTGCAGCCGCGTGAATATGCCGTCTGGGCCCATCTCTTCTCAATCTCGAGCTCCCTGGATGTCTACGCGCTCACCCAGGGCGTGCCGGCGCTGGTGGCCGCGCTGCGCGCGGTGACCACCACGGGGCCGGATGGCATGCGCGCCCTCGAGGCGCAGGCGGTGAGGCTTTATCGCGCGATACTCGAGGAGGCCGGTGAAACAGGCGGGAGGCTGCACCGGCTCTTTGCCATCATGCTGTTGCTGGGTGGCGGAACCCTGGCGGAGCTTGACCGATGCGGGGTACGCGTGCGGAGCGAGACCGTCGTGAGCCTGACGCATGACTATCCGGTGTTCGGCGTGGACGCGACGACGAGAAAGTTCTCGTGTCTGGCTTCCCGGAGCAAGGAGACTATGTCACTTCGGGCGGAGCTTGCCGAGGAAAGCCCGCGCTTCCTCGAGAAGGCGGTGCGTATCCATATGCGCGCACAGCGTGTGGACGCCGCGATACAGCTGATGGATAGCTATATGCCGCGCGACGCCATCGTGCAGATCGTCGACCAATTCCCCGTGCAGTTCGCCTTGACGGGACATGCGCCGTTCGTCCGCCGCGCGCTTTCGGGTATGGAGGGGGCGCGCATGACCACCTTGGAGATCGGTGTGGTCCTGGCGTTCTACGTATCTGCCCTTACGATGGGCGACTATCGCTTGGCGCGGGCGTCGGCTCGGGAGCTGGCGCGGCGGGCGAGCGAGGTGCAGCGCGATATCGCGCCGGGCGATTGGTGCACGGCCCGTGCGTTTCGCCGTGTTTGGGGTTCGTGCAGCGGTATCGACCTGCCGGAGATGCCCGATTCGTTCCGGGTGCGCGCGGCATCGGAGCCGGTGCGCGACCTGCTCGCCCATGCGAGGGTCTACGGACGCCTGGTGGGAGGCACGGGGGACGTCGACGTGTCCGAGATGCGCAAGCAAGCTGAGCGTTGGGAGGATCATGACGAGCTGAACGTGCCTCATCTGCTGATCTACCTCGACCTCTTATTGGACGAGGCACTGAACCGCGGCACCCGCAACGTCAAAGACACCGATGAGGAGCTGCGGCAGCTGGAGCGCCGGGCAACGGAGCGCCGCCTCATGAGCCTGGTGGGCCGTGTGCGTCTCGTGGCCTCCGTGCGGAGGTTGCTCGCAGGTTTGCCGGTGGTGGACGAGCGCGCGTTCAACGACGCCGGCACCATGGCGGTGCGCGAGTCTGATCTTCCCACGCAGCTGTTCTGCCTGCTCTGCGAGGGCTGGCAGGCACTGACGATCGGTCAGTTGGCGAATGCGCTGTTCCGCGGGCAGCAAGTGCTCAAATTGGCGACGGAGGAGCAGGGATTCCTGCGTTCGTGGGCCTACCTGCTGGAGCGTTCGGCCATGCTGCTCAACAGCCCGCGCATCGGGGTGCGCGACGAGGCGGAGCTGATCGATCTCTCGGCTGAGATGACCACGCCTGCGCAGGCCTGGTCCGTGGCACTCCACCTCTCATCCGCGCGCTTCGACTCAGATTTGTCCGTCTGGTTCTCGATGAATAAGGACCTGCTGCTCGATGAGCGCTTCAGGCCGTTGGCACGCCTGGCCATGTTCGCACTCGGCGAGCGGGCGGATTCGGTCCGGCGCCTCTTGCCGCCCGCCGTCGCAGAGGCGTATACGCTTGGGACCCGTGGGGCAGAGCGCGCGGAGCCCCTGTTCGAGGTGGTCTCGGAGACGGTGCCGTGGGATGCGGGTATGGCAAGCATCGGCTTGTTCGGCGGGTTCAGCGTTGTTCGCGCGGGCCATGTGATGACCGACGAGTTGTGGCGGCAACGGAAGGTCTGCGTGCTTGCGGCCCGTCTGACGCTCTGCCTAGGGACGTACGTGTGCCGGAGCACTCTCATCGACGAGATGTGGCCGCAGATCGATTACAAGCGGGCCCGTCAGAACCTCTACGCCACCTCATCGGCGCTCAGGAGGGCGTTTCACCAGACGGAGGACGGTCCGCAATACGTGCTCACGCAAGGCGATGGCCTCGCGCTGAACGGTGAGTTCATCTCGTCGGACGTGGTGCGGTTCGAGCTGCTCGCTCGCGAGATCCTGCTCAAGCGGATGGGTATGTCGTCGCGGGAGGTCATCGAGAGCTGTCTCAAGCTCGAGCAGATCTATCGCGGCCCGCTCTTCGTTCCTCAGACAGGCGACGCGACGTTTTTCATGCATCAGCGCCTCGCGTTCGCCTCCCGCTACGTTGACTGCCTCCTGCGCGGTATAGACGCGGCGGTTGAGGAGGAGGATCTGCCAACGGCATCCTGGCTGGTCGATGCCGCACTCAAGCTGATGCCCGTACGAGAGGATCTGCTCCGGCGTGCAATGCGGGTCTTCGCGCTCTGCGGGAGAAAGCGGGAGGCGGTAGAGCTCTACGGCACCCATCTCGGGCACCTGGGCGGAGGCCCCCATGGCGGGCCCGATGAGGAGACGCGCAGGGTCTATGAGGAGATCACGGGCGAGCGGGGCGGCCGTATCCTGCTCGCGCAGGGCTAGTGGAACGGTTCGCGCGTGGTGAGCGCCTGCGATGAGTTTTCCCGTTGGGTCCGCGCGTCGTGCAAGGTGTACACTGCAGCACTGGACCAAACGAGGAGACGGAGTGCCGCGTGATTTCTGAACGCATGCTGACGAAGGTTATCAAGACCATGACGAAGCGCGAGCTCAAGCTCGAGCCCGTAACGGAGAAGATGATGCCGGCGCCCAAGCCGGGCATCCACTACATGCTCTATATGCACGTTCCGTTCTGCCAGCGCCTGTGCCCGTACTGCAGCTTCAACCGCTATCCGTTCCGCGAGGACGTGGCGCGTCCCTACTTCCAGAATCTGCGCCGCGAGATGATGATGCTCAAGGATCTGGGATACGACTTCGAGAGCATCTATTGCGGCGGTGGCACGCCCACCATCATGATCGATGAGCTCTGCGAGACGCTCGACCTGGCCCGTGAGAACTTCCACATCAAGGAGGTGTGCTCGGAGACCAACCCCAATCACCTGACGCAGCCGTACCTGGACAAGATGAAGGGTCGCATCCAGCGCCTCTCGGTGGGCGTGCAGAGTTTCGATGACACGTTGCTCAAGCAGATGGACCGCTACGACAAGTACGGGAGCGGAGACGAGATCTTCGAGCGGATCGGCATCGCGAAGGATTATTTCGACATCCTGAACGTAGATATGATCTTCAACTTCCCGAGCGAGACCGAGGACGTGCTGATGCGCGACGTGGAGCGCATAAAGGCGTGCGGCTGCCAACAGACCACGTTCAGCCCGCTCTACTTCTCGAACGCTACCACGCGGCACATGCTCGAGACGCTCGGCAAGCCCGAGTGGGACCGCGAGTTCACGTACTACCAGATGCTCGACGAGGCGCTTGCCGGGGGAGAGAATCCGGAGTTCGAGCGCCGTACGGTCTGGACCTTCAACCGTGCCGGCCGGGATCTGCACGCCTGCGGCGAGGCGCCGGTGGATGAGTTCGGTGTGTCCTACGAGGAGTATCCGGCGATCGGCTCTGGCTCGGTGACGCACCTCGACGGCACCATCTACGTGAACACCTTCAGTATCAAGGAATACAACGAGGACATCGAGGCCGGGCACATGAGCCTCATGGGCAAGACCAAGATGAGCAAGCACGACCTCATGTGCTACCGCTTCATGCAGGACCTCTACGCCCTGCGTCTGGATAAGAAGCGCTTTGAAGCCGACTTCGGCGAGAGCGTGGAGCGCGGCCTGCCGGTAGAGATGGCGTTCATGCGCGCGAACGGTGCCTTCGCCACCGATAACGAAGACGAGCTCACGCTCACCACCAAGGGGCGCTACTACACGCTCGTGATGCAGCGGCAGTTCCTCTCCGGCTTGAACGAGCTGCGCGACCAGGCGCGCGCCCAGCTGACGGGTCCCGAGCGCGACCTGACCTTTGCAGACGGCACGGTGAAGTAGGCGAGAGGCTTCGGGCGCTTGCGCGTTTCCCCCATAGGCTCCGTATACGACCCGATTTACGAATCGGCTCGGCCCCCGCATGAGGTGCGCGTGACGTTCGTGGCCCGCCATGGCATCTACTATGTGTTCGACGAGGAGTCGGGAGAGGTCCGTGTGGAGTACCTTGAAGACTGTCGAAGGAATCTCCTGGGGAAGTTCGAGGGCTGACGCACATCGGGCTGCAGAGCGGTCGGGAAGAAGCGAGGCTTCTCCGAGCCGCTCTGCGCCCAGCGGCTACAGCTTGATGTGCTCGATATCCTTCTTGTGGCTCTCGCGGTAGAGCGAGAAGCGATGGCCGATGACCTGCACGACCTCGGAGGTCGTTGCCTCCGCGAGCGCTTCGGCGGCCTCGCGGGTGGTGAGCTCGCTGCCGTCCTGCACGCCGCATTTGATGAGCTCGTGGGCCTCGAGTGCCTGGTCGGCCTGCTTGGCTACCGCCTCGGTGACGTCGGCCTTTCCGACGAACACCACGGGGTCGAGGTGGTGCGCGAGGGCGCGAAGCGTGCGGATCTGCTTACCGGTGAGTGCCATGAGGTGCTGCTTTCTCTCGAGTGCGTGCGAGGGGATTCTACCACGCGATTCTCCCGGCAAGTTTGGACGGGTATGGTGTGGGCGGGTCGTGGGCAGGTCGTGGGCAGGGTGTGACGTATAAAAGGGGTCCGGGCCTATGTGTATACTGGGGAACCCGAGTGGTGCGCGCGGACGATAGCCTCGCGCAAGGCAGGTAGATAAGGGGTTGTACCTTGAAGCTCGTCGTTGCAGAGAAGAACATCGCCGCGCAGAAGATCGCGCAGCTGCTATCCACCGGCAAGCCCAAGACCGATAAGGTCTACAACACGCAGGTCTACCGCTTTACCGTGGACGGCGAGGAATGGGTTTCCATGGGCCTTGCCGGCCACATCTTGGCGCCGGACTTTCCGCAGGCGGTCCTCTTCAACAAGAAGCAGGGCTGGTATAGCGTGACGGAGGACGGCGAGGTACTTCCCGCCGACGTACCGGACGGCCTGGCGCGCCCACCCTACGATTCCAAGCGCAAACCGTTCCTCAAGGATGGTATCGATATCAAGGGCTGGAAGGTCGAGAGCCTGCCCTACCTCACCTGGGCTCCCATCATCAAGCAGCCCGCCGAGAAAGAGATCATCCGCGTTCTCAAGAACCTCGCCAAGAAATCCGACGAAGTGATCATCGCCACGGACTTCGACCGCGAGGGCGAGCTCATCGGTTCCGACGCGCTCAACATGGTACGCGAGGTGGCACCCGACGTTCCCGCCAAGCGCGCCCGGTACTCCGCGCTTATCAAGGGCGAGGTGACGGAGGCCTTCGAGCATCTGGTGGAGCTCGATCACGACCTGGCCGACGCCGGCGAGAGCCGCCAGTACATCGACCTCATCTGGGGCGCCGTGCTCACGCGCTATCTGACGCTCGCCAAGTTCGGCGGCTTTGGCAACGTGCGCTCCGCGGGCCGCGTGCAAACGCCCACGCTCGCTCTGGTGGTTGAGCGCGAGCGCGAGCGTCTGGCCTTTGTGCCGGAGGACTACTGGCAGATTCGCGGCATGGGCGAAAGCGCTGGCCAGGAGTTCAAGATCGGCCACGCGACGGTGCGCTTCAAAGTGCGCGACGAGGCCGAGGCGGCATACGGCCACGTGAAGGACGCCACGACCGCCACGGTGACCTCGGTGGATAAGCGGAGCCGCAAGCAGCCCGCGCCGGTGCCGTTCAACACCACCTCCCTGCAAGCCGCCGCGGCGGCCGAGGGCATCAGCCCCGCACGTACCATGCGTATCGCGGAGAGCCTCTACATGGCGGGCCTCATCTCGTACCCCCGCGTGGACAACACCGTCTACCCGCGCACGCTCGGCCTCGAGGGTATCGTGAAGGGCCTGGCCGCAGGCTCTCCTGCGCTCGCCCCGGTGTGCAAGAAGGTACTCGCCGGTCCGGTGAAGCCCACGCGCGGCAAGACCGAGACCACGGACCACCCGCCCATTCATCCCACGGGGCAGGGCGATCCGGAGAGCCTGGACGGTGGCCAGCAGAAGCTCTACTACCTGATCGCGCGCCGCTTCTTGGCCACGCTCATGGGCCCCGCCACCATCGAGAACACCAAGATCACGCTGGACGTTGCCGGCGAACCCTTTACGGCTTCTGGAGACGTGCTGGTGGATGCCGGCTTCCGCGAGGCCTATCCCTATGGCCTCAAGCGCGATGAGCAGCTGCCGGCGCTCGCGCAGGGCGATACGGTTGACGTGCACGATATCAAGCTCGAGGCCAAGCAGACCGAGCCGCCGGCGCGCTACAGTCGGGGCCGTCTGGTGCAGGAGATGGAGAAGCGGGGGCTCGGCACCAAGTCCACGCGCGCAAGCATCATCGAGCGCCTGGAGCAGGTGCGCTACCTCAAGAACGATCCGCTCGAGCCGAGCCAGCTCGGCATGGCCATCGTGGACGCGCTCTCGAGCTACGCGCCCCGCGTGACCACGCCCGACATGACCGCGGAACTCGATCAGGATATGACTGCCGTGGCGGAGGGGCGCGATACCCAAGATCACGTGGTGGAGCACTCGCGCGCGCTGCTCGCCGGTATGCTGGACGAGCTCATCGGGCACAAGGACGATCTGGGCGAGGCTATCAGCGATGCCGTGACGGCGGATGCGCGCGTGGGCGCGTGCCCCAAGTGCGGCAAGGACCTGGTGATGAAGACCTCGGCCAAGACGCGCGGCAGCTTCATCGGCTGCATGGGCTGGCCGGACTGCGACGTGACCTATCCCGTGCCTTCCGGCGTGAAGGTGAGCCCGCTCGAGGGCGAGGCGGCCGTGTGCCCGGAGTGCGGGGCGCCGCGCATCAAGTGCCAGCCGTTCCGGCAGAAGGCGTACGAGATGTGCGTCAACCCCAAGTGCCCCACCAACTATGAGCCCGACCTCAAGGTGGGGGAGTGCAAGGTGTGCGCCGGGGCGGGGCGCCATGGCGACCTCATCGCGCATAAGAGCGAGAAGAGCGGCAAGCGTTTCATCCGCTGCACCAACTACGACGAGTGCGGTGTCTCCTACCCTCTGCCGCAACGCGGCAAGCTCGAGGCGACGGACGAGACCTGCCCGGATTGCGGGGCGCCGATGGTGATCGTGAACACGGCACGCGGTCCCTGGAAGATCTGCGTGAACATGGATTGCCCGGGCAAGGAGAAGAAGCCCGCGCGCGGCCGTGCGGGGGCGGGCGCCAAGAAGGCGGCAGCGAAAAAGCCCGCGGCAAAGAAGACGGCGTCAAAGAAGACGGCGGCTCAGAAGGCCTAGCAGGACGGGGCTGGCACCAGGCGGTTGCGGGCGCGGCGATTCAGGCTGACCGGGTCGCCGCGCTTTTCGCGCGGCACATCGGGGGCCGGGCTGCGGGCGCACCCGCCGGCGTCGCCCGCGTCCGTTGCCATGATGTTCCCCATGCAACGGCCGATACGCGAGCGAGCGGTGCTGTATAAAACTGTCTAGCTAACAAGCATATTACGAAAGCGTTTATTTCCTTACGACACGCTGTTCTGGGCAACGTGATGACCTGATATCCCTCAGATACTTTTCAAAAGTGGAGTATGTGCACGCCGAATCTATTCGCGCCCACAGTGGAGGGACTATCGTGAACACGCATCATTCTGAATGGAACGAACAGGTCGGCGGGGCATCGCCCGTTGCGACGCCGTCGTCCGGCGGACATCTTGTCACGCGTCGAAGCGCGCTCGCGGGTGCCTTGGTTGCCGGCCAGGTGGGCCTCTTTGCGGCAACCGACGCCTTTGCCGAGGAAGCGCCGCAGGACGTGCAGCAGACCGCGGAGGCCCAGCAACCGGCAACGTCCGAACAGGCGGCCCAGCCCGCGCCCGCCCTGCTGACGCAGCCGTTCCTCCAGATTCCGGGGGCCGATTCCGTGAACGTCGTCTGGTTCACGGAGGTGGATACGGAGGCGAACGTCGTCCGGCTGTTCGAGAACGGGCAAGACGCACCCTACTCGCGCCAAGTTGAGGCGGAGACGACCGAACCGGCGCGCATTCGCGATAACAACGGCAAGCCGCATAAGGTGTATCGGCACGAGGCCGTGGTGACGGGGCTGCCCGCCTTTACGGGACGAGATGCCGAACGGATTCCCTACCAGGTGCTTTCTGGTTCCTGGAAGGATAAGGAGACCTCCGAGCTTTCCGATGACGCCGCGGTGAGCGGTATCAACCGTCTGCAGGCCCAGGCGCAGCCGGGTGCCCCGCTCAAGGTCCTGCTGACCTCCGACATTCAGCGCAAGAAGATGGTTCCCGCCAACATGCAGAAGCTCCATGAGCTGTTCCCGCGGATCGACGTGGTGCTTGCCAACGGCGACATCGTGGACCGCGGCGATGGCTTCGAGGACTGGTTCAGCGACGTCAAGGATAACCAGTGCTCCTACTTCGGCGTCTACCAGGGCACCGAGCAGCATGTGGTGAACGGGAACACCTACTCGGGCGCGCCGCTGCTTCAAAACGCGCCCAGCTACACGGCGATCGGCAACCACGAGACGATGGGCGTGTACACGGGTGCGATTGCGGAAGATGACAAGACCGATGTGCTGTCCTCCGAGTTCAACAATCCCAAACCCCGCGCCTATGCCGAGGCACTGTACCGGGAGCGCGCCGCCAAGGTGAACCCTTCCGACGATCCCGTCGTCAAGGAGCAGTTCATCCTCGATAACTCCTGGAACGTGCAGAGCTACAGCGACATTCTCTCCCTGCCCAAGAGCAGCGAGGGGGATGAGCGCTACTACGCCGTGACGATCGGCGATATCCGCCTCGTCGTGCTCAACGTGGCGCGTATCTGGCGCTCCAACGGCATGGGCGATAAGTCGGCGACGCGTTACGTGGATCCCGCCGGCGCAACCGGTCCCACGGATGCGGCGCGCGGCTTTGGTGACCATATCTTCGACCCCATCAAGAAGGGGAGCGACCAGTACAACTTCCTGCTGGGCGAGCTCAAGAGCGCTGAGTTCCAAAATGCCAAGTACAAGATGGTCATGTTCCACTGGCAGTTCCACAGCCTGGGCGGCAACGCGATTCCCTGCTACACGGATCCGGTTGAGAACAAGGTGACGCTTGCCGACGGACGCGAGCAGATCGTCTACACCTACCCGATGGACCAGGACTACCTCTTAAACGACGTTGAGCCGCTGTTCGAGCAGTACGGTGTGGACCTTATCTTCAACGCTCACTCCCACCTGTGGAATCGCTTCAAGACGGCGAGTGGTATCAATATCCTGGAGACGTCCAACAACGGCAACTCGTACAACGCCTTCCTGGACACGCTCTCGCGCAAAGACGGTGGCTACCCTGCTGCCATTACGGCGGGCTTCACCGGGGACGCGGCGCTTGCCGCCCCGTATCGGGGCCATGAGGCGGACTACGTGGTGCAAGGCGACCCCTATGGTCTCTCGCCGCAGATGCCCACGCACGGTGAGGCGGCGCTTGCGAGCAGCGGCAAGCCCTACCTCATGAGCAACGACGTGACCGAGTTCTCGGTGCTCGATACCGAGAAGGGCACCGTCGACAGCTATTGCTTCGACACCAAGGGGGACCCGACGGCGAAACCGGTGCTCTTTGACTCGTTCTCCATCTGGCGCACGCTCGATCGCGCGTACGGCTACGACGGGAACGGCGTGCTCGAGAAGGTCGCGAGCTATGCCACCGGTTATTCCTCCCAAGATGGCGGCGTTGCCGAGATCGTGGCGGTGAGCGCCGCGTCGGCGCGCGCCTATCTGGTGAATGGCCACGAGCAGACGCTCGATGTGGTCGACCTATCCGGTTTGAAGGAGGGTGTGTCGGCGGGCGCGGCGGTTGAGCTCAAGATGCTCAAGCGCCTCGACGTGTCGAAGATGATCGAGGGGTTCGCGTTCGGCGACATCACGAGCGTGGCGGTGAACGAGGCGCGCAAGCTGGTTGCCGTTGCCGTGCAGGCCAAGGGCTATGCCGACCGCGGACGGGTGCTGCTGCTCACCCTGGATGGCGAGTACAGCGCCGACTACGAGGCGGGCGTTCAGCCCGACATGGTGTGCTTTACCCCTGACGGCTCCCGTGTCCTCACGGCGGACGAGGGCGAGCCGCGCGAGGGATTTGGCGCGGGAACGGTGGATCCCAAGGGTTCCGTCACCATCGTGGACCTCGACACCAAGCAGGCGACCACCGTGTACTTTGACGCGTGGGACGCGCAGCGCGATGCGCTGACGGCGCGGGGCGTGCTGCTGAAGAAGGGACTGAACCCCTCGACAGACTTTGAGCCCGAGTACATCGCCGTCTCACCGGATTCCACCCGCGCGTTCGTCACGCTGCAGGAGGCCAACGCCGTGGCGACCCTGGACCTCGGGCAGGGGGCGTTCACCTCGGTCGATCCTTTGGGATTCAAGAACCATCTGATCGCGACGAACGAGATCGATGCCTGGAAGGACAAGAAGGTCGACATCCGGTGGGGCAACCTGCGCGGCGTGTATATGCCGGACGGCATTGCCTGCCTGGAGAAGGATGGCAAGACCTACGTGCTCACGGCAAATGAGGGCGACGCGAGCGAGTGGGGTGAAGGGGACGCTGCGTATACCAACATCAAGGAGGACGTCGTTGCCGTCGATGCGCTTTGGCAAGACGTCAAGGCTGAGGTGCTAGACCCCGACAAGATGGACGGTCTGCCCGCTCCGGCGCTCGACGGGAATGGCAATCCGGCGCCGGGCACGCCGAAGTACATGCTCGGCGGCCGCTCCTTCTCCGTCTACGAGAAGACGAACGACGGCCTCGTTCAGGTATTCGACAGCGGAAGCGACTTCGAACGCATCACGGCGAAGCGCTATCCCGACCATTTCAACGCGTCGAACAAGAACAACAAGCTCGACAGCCGAAGCGATGCAAAGGGGCCGGAGCCGGAGAGCGTGGTCGTGGGTTCGGTGGGCGACAAGGTGTACGCCTACGTGGGGCTTGAGCGCATTGGCGGCGTGATGGCCTACGATGTGACCGATCCCGCGAATCCGGCGTTCGTGGACTACATCAATACCCGCGACTTCTCGGTCGACTTCCCCAAGAAGGGATGCGATCCGGCACAGGGGGACGTTTCGCCCGAGGGTTTGGCCTTTGTGCCGGCAGCGTCGAGCCCCACGGGATACCCGCTGGTATTTGCCGCGCATGAGGTCTCGGGAACGCTTGCCGTGTATCAGCACAAGGATGGTTTCGTGAAGCCGAATGCGGGCGGCGGCAATAACCCTGGCGGCAACGGCGGCAACGGCAACAACGGCAACGGTCAGGGCGGGTCGAACACCGGCAATCCGAATGCGAGCGGCGGCAAGAAGCCCGCGACGAAGCGAAACCTGCCCCAGACGGGCGACGATAGCCTCGCCGCGGTCGTCGGGGCGGCAGCCCTCGGTGCCGGTGTGATTGGCGCCGGCATCTACGGAGCCGCGCGCCCCAATGATCAGTCCGACGAGGGCTAGACCGTTCTCTCTGTTTAAGCGCCCTGCAGGAGGTCGACGGCCGCGTCCAACCCCGCAGCCGCCGGCCTCTCCCATTTTGGGGACGCTTCTCACTATTCAAAAAACCACCCCTGCACATGCGTCTCCAGCGCCCCGAGACGCCTTCGCTGTGGTTCTCCCGCCACTTTTTCTCGAATCCGCTCCAAAAATGGTGGAATAAGCTCAGTTCTGTATAGTTTGGGAGCGTCTATGGTCACCAACGCGGTCCAAGCCCCTCATGTTACTGAACAAATTAGATAAGAATGTGGTGCAACGTGGGCCCAGCACTCCATGTAAAGCCGGTTTGGGAGCGCTGTCACCCTGAAAAGCCCCCGGGAACTTTACAGAACTGAGCTTCTCCCACCGGTCTTGCAGCCGTGCGGCGAAAAAGTGGTGTGCGTCCCCCTTCGGGACCGTCGATCGTGGTTCAGTCTACGCGACCTTCCCGAGGTTGTCTGAAAACGCCCTCTCAACGACCGCCGCCCCGCCGACGCGCCTGCGACGGCACCAGCCGGCGGCGTTGCGCTCCAGGTGAACGCCTATCGCTCCCATGTGCTGGAGATCCCCGACCGGCGTCGGGGCGCGTATACTGATGCCGCATGAACCGACCTTCTTTGCTAGGGAGCGCATCATGGCGAAGCCGGCACCGCTCGATTACGTGAACCGCCTGACCGGGCTGGGGGCACATGCTGCCGCCTACGAGCCACGAGACCGTTCGAAGCTGCAGGTGGCGGACGCCGATCTACGCGCCGTGCTCGAGGGACGCCGCCACCTGCTTTTCGACGGTGGTATGGGAACTATGCTGCAGGCCGCCGGCCTCGAGGCGGGCGCGCTGCCCGAGCTTTTGTGCATCGACGAGCCCGCCGGGGTCACGTCCATCCACCGCGCGTACGTGGAGGCCGGTTCCGAGGTCATTACCTGCAACACGTTCGGCGCCAACCGACTCAAGCTCGAGGGTGAGGGCGAGGGACGCGCCACCGTGGCGGAGGTCTTCGTCGCCGCGGCGAGGTGCGCGCGCGATGCCGGCGCCCGCTACGTGGCGGGCGACATCGGCCCACTCGGCATGCTCATGCGCCCCATGGGAACGCTGTCGTTCGACGAGGCTTACGAGCTCTTTGCCGAGGAGGTGCGCGCCGGCGTGGCCGCGGGCGTAGATCTCTTCATCATCGAGACCATGACGGACCTGCTCGAGATCAAGGCCGCGGTGCTCGCCGCCAAGGAGAACTCCAACCTACCCATCTTCGCTACCATGACCTTCGAGGCCGATGGGCGTACCTTCCTGGGCACGAGCCCCGAGGTTGCCGCGGTGACGCTCGAGGCGCTTGGCGTGGACGTGCTGGGCATCAACTGCTCGCTCGGCCCGGCACAGCTCCGGCCCTTTGCCGCCCGCATGCTCGAGGTCACGAGCCGTCCCGTCATGGTGCAGGCCAATGCGGGCCTGCCGCGCGTAGAAGACGGGCGCACGGTCTACGACATCACGCCGCAGGAGTACGCCGACGCCGTGGCCGGCATGGTGGAGGACGGCGTGCGGGTGATCGGCGGGTGCTGTGGCACCAACCCCGACTACATTCGCCTGTTGAACGGGCTCATCGAGCCGCGGGGCATCGCTCCGGAGGTCCGCCCCGCCACGCCTGCGCCCGCGCTCACGACCACCTCGGCCCAGACGCTGGTGAGCCTGCCGGCGACCGCGCATCGGATCGCCGTTATCGGCGAGCGCATCAACCCCACCGGTAAGAAGCGCCTGCAGGCGGCTCTGCGCGCGGGCGACATGGACTACGTGGTGAGCCAGGGCATCAGCCAGCAGGAGCAGGGTGCGGACATCCTGGACGTGAACGTGGGCCTGCCCGAGATCGACGAGGTGGAGACCATCCAGCGCGCCGTGGAGTCGCTGTCCGCGGCCACGCTGCTGCCCTTGCAGATCGATTCCACCGACCCCGCCGCCGTGGAGGCCGCCGTACGCCGCTACGCCGGCAAGCCCATCATCAACTCGGTGAACGGCAAGCGCGAGATCATGGACCAGATCTTCCCCATCGTGGCGCACTACGGCACGGACGTGATCGGCCTGGCGCTCGACGAGGACGGCATTCCCGAGACGGCCGAGGCCCGCTTCGCCATCGCCCGGCGCATCGTGGACGAGGCCGCGCGCTGGGGGATCGGGCCCGAGCGCATCCTCATCGACTGCCTGGTCATGACTGCCTCGACCAATCAGCGCCAGGTGGAGCAGATCCTGCGCGCGGTGAGCATGTGCAAGGAGCGCCTGGGTGTGAAGTGTGCGCTCGGCGTCTCCAACGTGAGCTTCGGCCTGCCCGCGCGCGAGCTGCTGAACGCCACGTTTCTCTCGGCCGCGTTCGGTGCCGGCCTGGATGCGCCGATCATGAACCCGGGCAGCGCGCGCTACATGGATGCCGTGCGCGCCTACCGCGTGCTCGACGCCGAGGACGAGGGCTCGGTGGCCTTCATCGAGCGATATGCCGGCTGGGCCGACCCGTACAAGGTTCCCGTCGGCGCGGGTGCCTCTGGCGCTTCGGGCGCGAGCGCGCCGAGCGCGCCGAGCGCGTCTGGGGCTCTGCCGGCGGGGACGAGCGCGGGTGCAAGCAGCTCCATTCGCCAGCTGGTAATCTCGGGCCGCAAGGGCGAGGTCGCGCCGCTTACCGAGGAACTGCTCAAGACGACCGATCCCATGGAGCTCATTAACGAGCAGTTCATCCCCGCGCTCGACGAGGTGGGCGACCGCTTCGACAAGGGCGAGTTCTTCCTGCCGCAGCTCATGGCCTCCGCCGAGGCCGCGCGCGCGGGTTTCGACACCATCAAGCGCCTCATGCCCGCAAACGAGATCGCGGACAAGGGCTCGATCGTGCTGGCCACGGTCAAGGGCGACATCCAC
>OIXX01000572.1_pt1 | contig 20290 bp, 18 predicted proteins | sample 1588161 | NCBI WGS metagenome assembly OIXX01 (sample SAMN03283274) | human gut metagenome | biome: human-associated habitat; material: feces | host: Homo sapiens | place: Peru | collected 2012
TCGCCTTCACGGCCGGCGTGGGCGAGAACTCCGCCGAGATGCGCGCCGAGGTCGTGAAGCGCCTCGAGTGGATGGGCATCAAGATCGACGCCGACAAGAACGCCGTGCGCTCCGGCGACCCCCGCGACATCTCCGCCGCCGACTCCAAGGTCAAGGTGCTCGTGGTTCCAACCAACGAGGAGCTCATGATTGCGCTCGACGTCAAGGAGCTGCTCGGCTAGCACTTCTTCACGCATTGGCACCCCAGGGCGCCGACGGGACACGGCCCCGTCGGCGCCCTTCGTTACCGTGTCGAAACGTTGCTCGCGTATCTTCATACAGAACGGCATGGGTTTAATTCGAAGTGATTAATTACCTACCAACCCTGTAGGGATTAGAGATTTTCGTTTATACTACGTGCTGTCATCTCAGCTCTACGAGAGGAAGATACCTATGAGCAAGAACCTTCTCGACCGCGCGATCAGCCGCCGCTCCGTCATCGGCGCCGGTCTCGGCGTCATCGCCACCGCCACCCTTGCCGCCTGCGGCTCCTCCGCGGCACCCGCGCCTTCCACGGGCTCCGCTTCCACGGATGCCACCACCGAGGACAACTCGGTCAAGATCGACAAGACCGCCTATGACGAGCTCGTGAACGCCGGCCCCGTCGCCGACGACGCCGCCGTCTCCGCCAGCCAGTGGGCGACCAAGGTCAAGGGCGAGGGCAAGCTCCGCGTGGGCGGCGTCCAGACCTCCACGCTGTTCAGCCTCCTCGACGAGACCGACGGCAAGGTTCGCGGCTTTGACGCTGGCCTGTCCCAGCTCGTGAGCCGCTACATCCTCGGCGAGGTCAACGTCGAGCTCACGCAGGTCACCTCCGACACGCGCGAGTCCGTGCTCCAGAACGACCAGGTCGACTCGGTCTTCGGCACCTACTCCATCAACGACAAGCGCAAGCAGCTCGTCTCTTTCGCCGGCCCGTACTACTACACCCAGCAGTCCATCCTGGTGCTCGCCGACAACTCCGACATCAACGGCCCGGACGACCTGAAGGGCAAGACCGTTGCCGTCCAGTCCGGCTCCACGGGCCCCGACATCGTCAAGGAGGTTGCACCCGAGGCCACGCAGCAGGAGTTCAAGACCGACGAGGAGGCCCGTCAGGCCCTCTCGCAGGGTCGTGTCGACGCGTACGTCATCGACACCAACATGCAGCTCGGCTCCATGACGAAGAACCCCGGCAAGTACCGCCTTGCCGGTGACCCCTTCGGCCCGGTCGACAACTACGGCATCGGCCTGCCCAAGGACTCCGACGGCGTGCAGTTTGTCAATGACTTCCTCAAGAAGATCGAGGGCGACGGCACCTGGGCCAAGCTCTGGAAGATCTGCATCGGCGACCGTGCCGGCATCGAGACCGTTCCCGAGCCGCCTGCGATCGGCGCCTAACAACCTGGCGTGAGGGTGGTGGCCTGCCTGTGACGGCTCGTCACCATGCATGGGGCCTGCGGGCCCCATGTTCTTAGGGAGGTTCCATGGGGCTCTCCGAGCTTCTTTCAAAATACGGGCAGCTGTACCTCGACGGCCTGCTCATGACCTGGCGCATGACGGCCATCTCTTTTGTTGTCGTGATGGTTCTTGCCGTGCTGCTTACGATCATGCGCGTGTCGCCCTTCAAGCCCCTCCGGGCGGTGGGTGACCTTTACGTGCAGATCTTCCGCAACATCCCCGGCGTGGCGCTTCTCATCATCGTGGTATACGCGCTGCCGAGCCTGAAGGTGGTGCTCGACTACCAGACCTGCGTCATCGTGACGACGGTGCTGCTTGGCGCCTCCTTCGGCACCGAGAACTTCATGAGCGGCATCAACACGATCAGCGTCGGCCAGATCGAGGCGGCCCGTTCCATCGGCCTCACCTTCGGCCAGATCCTGCGTCGAATCGTCATACCCCAGGCCCTGCGCACCACGGTGCTGCCCTTCACTAACCTCCTCATCGCCGTCATGCTCACGACGGCCCTCGGCTCGCAGGTTCCCCTCAAGCCCCTCGAGCTCACGGGCGTTGTCAACTACGTCAACACGCGTGACATGGGCGGCATTCTGGCGTTCCTTATCTCGGCGCTTGGCTACGCGGGCTCGGCCGTGGTTATTGGCTTCTTTGGTAACCGTCTCGACAAGAGGGTGAGGATCGTCCGATGAGCCCACAGACCAGCTCGGGCGCGCGCACCATCCGCGACGCCCTCTACGAGGCGCCCGGCCCTGTCACCCGGCGCAAGATGATCGTCGGCACGGCTGTCTCTGCCGTGCTCGTGGCGCTCGGCGTTTTTGCCATCGTGCGGCGCTTCTACGTCACCGGGCAGCTTGACGCCCGATATTGGTCGTTCTTCCTTCAGTTCACCACGTGGCGCTTCCTGTTCGACGGCTTCAGGGGGACGCTCTTCGTGGCCGTCACGGCCGGCGTCATCTCGCTTGTGCTCGGCATGGCGCTCATGCTCGGCCGCGTGAGCGGCAACCGCCCGCTTGCCGCCGTGTGCCGCGTCGTCACCGACTTCTTCCGCGGCGTGCCGAGCCTTCTGCTCATCTACTTCTTCTTCCTGGTGGTTCCGCAGTACGGCATCAAGATGTCGTCGTTCTGGATGCTCACGCTCCCGGTCGCGCTGGCGGCCGCTGCGGTGCTCGCCGAGGTGTTCCGCGCGGGCGTCAACGCGGTTCCCAAGGGCCAGGTCGAGGCGGCCTACTCCATTGGTCTCGCGAGGTGGCAGGTCATGCGCAAGATCGTGCTGCCGCAGGCCATTCACTACGTCATCCCGTCGCTCATCTCGCAGCTCGTCGTGGTCGTCAAGGACACCACGGTGGCCTACGTCGTGAGCTATCCCGACCTCATGCAGAACGGACGCGTCCTCATCACGAGCTACGACGCGCTCGTCTCGGTCTACTTCGTCGTCTCGATCATCTACATCCTGCTCAATTTCGCCATCAACAAGGCGTCGGCCGTGGTGGCCAGGCGCATGGGCGTCAAGATCATCCGCTAGGTAGGGGAGAGTCATGTCTGAGAAGGTATCCGCCGCCACGTCTGCCACTGCCGGCACGCCCATCATCCAGCTCAAGCACGTCGAGAAGCACTTCGGCAAGCTCCACGTCCTTAAGGACATCAACCTCGAGGTCGACAAGGGCGAGGTGCTCGTCATCATCGGTCCCTCGGGCTCGGGCAAGTCGACGCTCTGCCGCACCATCAACCGTCTCGAGACCATCGACTCCGGAGAGATCCTCATCGACGGCAAGCCCCTGCCCAAGGAGGGCAAGGACCTCGCCAAGATGCGCTCTGAGCTTGGGATGGTGTTCCAGCAGTTCAACCTGTTTAGCCATATGACCATCCTCGAGAACGTGACGCTTGGCCCCACCGACGTCCTCGGCGTGTCCAAGGAGGAGGCCAAGAAGACAGCCATGGATCTGCTCGCACGCGTGGGCGTGGCCGAGCAGGCGGAGAAGGTCCCCGCCCAGCTTTCCGGTGGCCAGCAGCAGCGCGTGGCCATCGCCCGCTCGCTCGCGATGCATCCCAAGGCGATGCTCTTCGACGAGCCCACGAGCGCCCTTGACCCCGAGATGATCAATGAGGTCCTCGACGTCATGGTGGGCCTCGCTCGTCAGGGCATGACGATGGTGGTCGTGACGCACGAGATGAACTTCGCCCGTCGCGTCGCGGACCGCGTGGTGTTCATGGCCGACGGCCAGATCGTCGAGCAAGGCTCCCCGGACGAGTTCTTCGACCACCCGAAGAGCGCTCGCGCCCAGGAGTTCCTTGACTCCATCAAGGGTCATTAACGTCGTGTGACGCGAGAGGGCACCCCCTCGAAAACGTTTGCGACGTCCCTCATTTGTGGCACACTTGCCTGCCGGGTTTTGGGCCCGGCAGACTTTTATTTCTTTGGAGGCTTCCGCACATGGTCGCACGTCCCGTCTCATCCACCCGTCCCCTCATCGGCGTTACCCCGCGGTGGGAGCACAAGCACGGGGGGCTTGCCGACTACGAGGACGTGTCGCCCGAGGAGACCATCGCCCATTGCTTCACGGGCGGCATCGTCGCGGCGGGAGGCCTGCCGGTGCTGCTGCCCCTGACGGAGGACGAGTCGGTCATGGACGAGTGCGTCGCCATGTGCGACGGCTTTGCCATTCCCGGCGGCCCGGACGTCAACCCTGCGCGCTGGGGCGTCGAGGGCTACGACCACTCGCTGCTCTGCCCCGAGCGCGACGCCTTCGAGTTCGCCATCGTGGAGCGTGTGCTTGCCGCCGACAAGCCGCTGTTCACCACCTGTCGCGGCACGCAGCTGCTTAACGTTGCCTGTGGGGGTACGCTCTGCATGGACGTTCCCAGCCTCGGCGCGCCCGAGGGCATGGCGCAGTGGCGCCACACCGGCATCCTCACGATGCCGGCGCACCCGGTCGACGTCTTCCCGGGCACGCTCCTCTCGCGCTGTGTGGGGGGTCAGGCCCAGCTGCAGGTGAACTCGGCTCACCACTGCTGCGTGGAGAAGCTTGGCGACGGGGTGGTGCTCTCCGCGCGGGCCACGGACGGCGTTCCCGAGTGCATCGAGCTTCCCGACAAGCGTTTCGTGCTCGGCGTGCAGTGGCACCCGGAGTACATGTGGCCCCACCTTTCGAGCGACATGGGGCTCTGGAAGTCCTTCGTCGACGCCTGCCGCGCCTAGGGGCGGTTGCCTCTGGGGCGGGTCGCCTCGAGCGGGGGCCTCACCCGTCGCTGCGTTGTTCGGCCTGGCTTTCGCATGGGCGCGAAAGGGCTAGACTAGTTGCGTTGCAATGACGACCAGGAGGTGGCAATGGCCCAGGACCTCATCATCACGAAGCCCATCTTCCACGACAAGATCTGGGGCGGGCGCAGGCTCGAGTCCGTCTTCCACTACGACATACCCGCAGGTAAGATTGGCGAGTGCTGGGCCATCAGCGCCCATCCGCACGGCGACTGCCTCATCGAGGAGGGGCCCTACAAGGGTTCCACCCTCTCTCAGCTGTGGGACGAGCACCACGAGCTCTTCGGTGCCGCCGCGGGCGACCGCTTCCCGCTGCTCATCAAGATTCTTGACGCCGACGGTGACCTCTCCATCCAGGTGCACCCTGACGACGAGTACGCGCGCGTGCACGAGCACGGCAGCCTGGGCAAGAAGGAGTGCTGGTACGTGCTCGACTGCGACCCGGACGCCACGATCATCATCGGCCAGAAGGCCAAGAGCCGCGAGGAGTTTGCCAAGCTGGTCGAGGCGGGCGACTGGGGGGACCTGCTCAACGAGGTGCCCATCCACAAGGGCGACTTCTTCCAGATCAACCCGGGCACGCTGCACGCCATCAAGGCGGGGACGCTCGTGCTCGAGACTCAGCAATCGAGCGACGTCACGTACCGCGTCTACGACTATGACCGCCTGGGTGCCGACGGCAAGCCGCGCGAGCTGCATCTCGAGCAGAGCACGGATTGCGTCGACTACCAGATGAAGGCCCCCGCCTCCGGCGCCGTCACCAACCCCGAGGTTGACGGCGTGACGCTGCTCAACAGCAACGATCGCTACACGGTGGAGCGCGTGCGCGTCTCGGGCGAGAAGACCCTGCCGCAGGACCACGACTTCATGTGCGTGAGCGTCATCGAGGGCGTGGGTTCCGTGAGCACGGCGTGCGGCACGCACGACCTGCCCCTCGGCTCGCACTTCGTCGCGCCCGCCCAGAGCGGCGACCTCGCCTTCTCGGGCGACATGACGCTCATCTGCAGCTGGGTGTAGGCATACCACCCAAACTATTCCGAAGGGGGGCGCCGGATACCTCCGCGGAGGGTCATTTGCTTCGCAAGTCCCCAGCCCTCCGCTACGGTATCCGGCGCCCCCATGCTGGCGTTGTGCGCCAAGCGCGTCTTACCGGTCTTCGATTAGAACGGCGTGACACGGAAGGTGCGCGTGACCGTCTCGCCCGGCTCGGCGAAGATCACGTTCTGCTTATGCTCGAGCACGTCGTCCTCGTCGGTTCGCGTGGCCGTGCCGCACCAGGGCTCGATGGCCACGAAGGGTGCCGGCTCGCCGTCGGCGGAGGGAGCCGCGCTCCAGACGCCCACGTGGTCGAAGCCCGAGAAGTCTACGTGTACGCCGTGACCGGCCGGGCCCGTGAGCGTGACCGTGCTGTCCGGCACGCCCTCGAGGACGATGGCGTCCTGGGAGAAGAGTTCGTGCGTGAGCGGCAGGGATGAGGCGTCGTTGAAGACCTCCTGCGTCCGACCGTAGTCGAGCAGCCCCGCCTCGTCGATGGTGGGCGTCGTCGCCGTCCACGGGCGGGAGAAGACGAGCCGCCAGTCCTCGAACGCGCCCTCGTCTTTGCCGGCGAGCGGCACGTTGAAGGCCGGATGCCCTCCGAGGAAGAACGGCATCCGGACGTCGGCGTTATTGACGGCAAAGGTCTGCGCGAGCGTGACGCCTTCGTCACCCTCCTCGAGCGCGTAGGTCATTTCGAGGGCGAAGTCGTACGGAAAGTATCGATGCGTCTCCGCCGAGCTCACGAAATTGAGGGTGACGGACGAGTCGGTGCGTTCGATGACCTCGTGCTCGTAGTTGCGGGCGAGGCCGTGGCGACCCATGCGGCAGCGCCCCTCGGCGCTCGTGGCCTCGTTGTTGCGCAGCGTCCCCACGATGGGGAAGAGCACGGGGGCGCTTTTGCCCCACCAACGGGGGTCTGCCTGCCAGAGGTACTCCCTTCCGTCACGTGTGAGGCTCCTGAGCTGCGATCCCTTGGTGTCAATGGCGGCGGTTACGTTTCCCTCGCCGATCTCCACGAGTGCCATGCGCACTCCTCTCGTCGTGTTGTTTCGCGTCATTCGATTCTAGCGCCGGACCCTCTCGTCAAGGCGCGTGCGGGGGTGTCGCTTTGCCCGCTCGTACTGCTACCATTGATCGGCGTGACCAATAAACGTCGGTCCGGGCGCGGATGCGCGCGGGCTCACTCTCGAGGGGGAGATCATGGCTCAGGGGATTTCAAGAAGGCGGTTCCTCGGCGCTTCGCTCGTGACGGCTCTGGGGCTGGGGCTCGTGGGATGCGGTGGCTCGCAGGGAAGCGCCGGCACCTCTGCGACGTCGGCTGCGGCGTCCGAGCCGGTGACCGTGCGCGTGGCATCGCTCAAGGGCCCGACTTCCATCGGTCTCGTGCAGTTTATGAGTGAGGCCAAGGACGGCAAGACTACCAACACCTACGAGTTCTCCATGTCGGCCGCGCCTGACGAGGTGACGCCCAAGGTCATCTCCGGCGACGTCGACATCGCACTCGTGCCGTCCAACGTGGCGAGCGTCCTCTACAACAAGACGGAGGGCAAGGTCGAGGTCATCGACATCAACGCCCTGGGCGTCCTCAACGTCGTGACGGGCGACGGCGCCGTCAAGGAGTTTGACGACCTTGCCGGCAAGACCGTCTACCTAACCGGCAAGGGGGCCACGCCCGAGTACTCCATGAACTACCTGCTTGCTCAGGCCGGCATCGCCGACAAGGTGACGCTCGAGTTCAAGAGCGAGCCCACCGAGATCGTGAGCGTGCTTGCCCAGGACGCAAACGCCGTGGGCATCCTGCCCGAGCCCTTCAAGACCGTGGCGCTTGTCAAGAACCCCGCGCTGTCTTCGCCCATCGACCTCACGGACGTGTGGGACGACCTCGCGGGCGAGACCGGCTCCAAGCTCATCACGGGCGTCACGGTCGTGCGCAAGGAGTTTGCGGACGCGAATCCCGCGGCCGTGTTCGAGTTCCTCGGCGGCCACGCCGCGAGCGTTGAGGCGGTCAACGCGGATCCGGCAACGTGGGCGCAGGCCATCGTCGACGAAGGCATCGTCGGCTCCGCCGCCGTCGCCGAGAAGGCCATTCCGGGCTGCCACCTCGTGGCGACGCAGGGCGAGGACATGAAGGACGCGCTCTCCGGCTACCTCAAGGTGCTCGCCGACGCGGACGTCAGCTCCGTGGGCGGTCAGCTTCCCGGCGATGACTTCTACTACGTGCTGCAGGGCGCCTAGGCGTGTCGTCACGCGTCGGGGCGGTCGCGTCTTGGCTGCTTGCCTGGCAGCTCGTGGCCACCGTCCTGAATCAGCCGCTCATACTTCCCGCTCCTACCGGCGTCGCCTCGGCCCTCGCTGGCCTCGTGACGTCGGCGGGGCTCTGGGGCAAGGTCTGGTTCTCGTTCTCGAGGATCATGGGCGGCTGTGCGCTCGCCTATGCCGTCGCGGGTGCCCTCGCGGCCTGCGCGCGAGCCTCGCAGGTTGCTCGTGCGCTCGTGCGCGTGCCCATGCTCGTGTTCAAGTCGACGCCGGTGGCCTGCGTGGTGGTCCTGCTGCTCATCTGGCTGGGTGCTGCCAACGTGAGCATGGCGGCCGTGTTCCTCATGGCGGTGCCCGGCGTCTACTTCGCCCTCCTCGAGGGGCTCGACCACCTGGACACGAAGCTCGACGAGCTCCTCCGCGTGTACGGGGTGGGGGGCATTCGTCGCTTCCTGCTGCTAACCTGGCGGGGCGTCGTGCCCTTTCTCGTCGCCGCGAGTGAGGTCGTGGTGGGCATGAGCTGGAAGGCCGGTGTGGCCGCCGAGCTCATCGGCTCCCCGCTCGGTAGCATCGGGGAGCGCATCTACCAGTCGAAGCTCCTGCTCGACACGCCAGGTCTCTTCGCCTGGACGGTCGTCGTCATTGGGCTCGCGACCCTCTGCGAGAAGGCCTTTCTGTGCCTGTTGCGCCTGAGCGGACGTGCCGCCGTCTCGCTTTCCCTGAGGGCGCGGCCACGGTCGTCCTCGGCGGGCCCCTCCTCGGCACGAGGCGCCCTCTCGCTCGAAGGCGTCGTTTTGCCGCACGGCGCGGCGGCTGGCAGGCCCGTGTCGTTTGCGGTTGCTGCCGGCGGCAGGCTGTGCGTCATGGGGCCGTCCGGTGCCGGGAAGACTACGCTCCTGCGTGCCCTTGCTGGCCTGGAGTCGGTTCCCACGCCGGGCTGTCTCTCGTTCGACTTCCAGGACGACCGACTGATCGAGGAGGCGTCGGCCTTTCAGAACGTCGCCGTCACGGCGGCGTCGTGGCGCTCTGACGAAGACGTGCGCCAGCTGCTCCAGGTGCTGCTCCCCGGTGTCGATGCGGACCGACCCGTGTCGGAGCTTTCGGGCGGGCAGCGCCGACGGGTGGAGCTTGCGCGCGCGCTGGTCGGGCCCGGTGACGCGTTGCTGCTTGATGAGCCGTTCTCGGGGCTTGATGGCCAAACGCACGCGCAGGCATGCGCCGTCGTGCTAAGCGAGCTTCGCGGACGCTCGCTCGTGGTCGCCACGCACGAGAGCGACGACGCCCGCAGGCTTGCGGCGCAGACCTTTCTCGTTCCCGTTTCGTCCGTCTCGTCATGTCAACAAAGGAGAGTCTTATGATGAGCACACACGTCCTGAGCCGCCGTTCGTTCGTGCTCGGCGCGCTCGGCGTTTCCGCCCTCGCGCTCGCCGGTTGCGGCGGCGCGTCGTCCGGGGAGGCCGCAGGCGATGGCGCGACCACGGGTGCCGCGTCCTCTGCCGCTACCGCCGTCCCCGAGACGTCCGGGCCTGCCGCTTCATCCGTATCCGGGGATCTCGCGGAGTATGCCACGGGCACCCATCACGCCACAATGGACATCGAGGGGTTCGGCACCATCAAGCTCGAGCTTCTTGCTGACGAGGCTCCCGTCACGGTCGCCAACTTCGCCAAGCTCGTCTCTGGGGGGTTCTACGACGGCCTCACGTTCCACAGGATCATCAGGGGATTCATGATGCAGGGCGGCGACCCCACGGGTACCGGGCGCGGCGGCTCCGACCAGACCATCGTGGGCGAGTTTGCCGCCAACGGGCACGCTAACTCCATCAAGCACGTGCGCGGCACCATATCCATGGCGCGCTCGAGCGACCCGGACTCCGCGAGCTCGCAGTTCTTCATTATGCAGGAGGACGCCGCAAGCCTTGACGGCCAGTACGCCGCGTTCGGGCACGTCACGGAGGGCATCGAGGTGGTCGACGCGATCTGCGACTCGGCCAAGCCCACCGACAACAACGGCACCATTCCGGCTGCCGCGCAGCCCAAGATCTCCTCGGTCGTGATGGTGGACTAGCAGAGCCCGGTCGCGCCGTACGCGTTCGCCGCCCTACTTCCGCCTTTGGCGGCACCAAAGCTCCCCGCTGTCTCCCCGCGTTCTGCTTCTCGTCTACCGTTGCTGCTACGACATACCGAGCGAGGAGGAGAACCATGAATCACGGCATGACCGAGAGGCTTCTCACGCGTGAGCAGGCCTCGCCGCAGGCTCCGAAGGTCTACAACGACCTGTCACCGGCTCAGCTCGTTGAGATCGCGCTCGCCAACGGCGAGGGAAGGCTTGCGTCCAACGGCTCGCTCGTGGTCGATACCGGCGAGCGCACGGGGCGTTCGCCCAACGACCGCTACGTCGTCGACGACCCCAAGGTGCACGACAAGGTGTGCTGGGGCAAGGTGAACGTCCCCATCGCGCGCGAGTCCTACGAGCGCATCTGCCAGGGCGTCGCGGGCTATCTCTTTGGTCGCGAGCTCTACGTGGTGCACGGCCTTGCCGGCGCCAACCGCGATCACGCGCGCAAGGTCTGTGTGGTGTGCGAACGCGCGAGCCAGGCGCTCTTCATCCATCAGATGCTCGTGCGTCCCACGGCCGAGGAGCTCGCGAACTTTGGCGAGCCCGACATCTACGTGCTCGCCGCGCCGGGATACCGCACCGACCCCGAGACCGACGGCGTGCACTCGGGCGCGTCGGTCATCCTCGACCTCGCGGGCGGTGGCGTCATCGTGGCGGGCACCGGCTACTCGGGCGAGATCAAGAAGGCCGTCTTCTCGTTCATGAACTTCCTCCTGCCGAGCGAGGACGACGTGCTCTCCATGCACTGCTCGGCCAACATCGACCCACAGACGGGGGAGACCGCGGTGCTCTTTGGCCTCTCCGGCACGGGCAAGACCACGCTTTCTGCCGATCCCAACCGCCTGCTCATCGGTGACGACGAGCACGGCTGGTCAAAGCACGGCGTCTTCAACATCGAGGGCGGCTGCTACGCGAAGGCCATCGACCTGAGCCCCATAGCCGAGCCCGACATCTACGAGGCCATCCGCTTCGGCGCGGTGTGCGAGAACGTCATCCTTGACGACGAGAGCCGCGAGCCCGACTACGCCGATGCCTCCCGGACGCAGAACACGCGCGTCGCCTACCCTGTGGAGCACATCAAGAGCGTGCGCCTTGACGGGCGAGGCGGCGTGCCGAGCGTGGTGCTGTTCCTCACGTGCGATGCCTTTGGCGTGCTGCCGCCCATCTCGCGCCTGTCCCGCGAGGGCGCGATGTACCACTTCATGGCGGGCTTCACGTCCAAGGTGGCCGGCACGGAGGAGGGCGTCAAGGAGCCCCAGCCCACGTTCTCGGCGCTCTTTGGCGAGCCGTTCATGCCGCTTGCCCCTCGTGTCTACGCCCGCATGCTCGGCGAGCGTATCGACGCGACGCACGCCCGCGTGTACCTCGTGAACACGGGCTGGCAGGGCGGGGCCTACGGGACGGGATACCGCATCTCGCTTGCCGTGACGCGCTCGCTTGTGACGGCGGCGCTCTCCGGCGACATCGACGCGGGCGGCTACCAGCACGACGACCGCCTCAACCTTGAGATCCCGCGCGATTGTCCCGGCGTGAGCCCCACGGTTCTGAGCCCGCGCAACATGTGGGCTACGCCCGAGGCCTATGACGAGGCCGCCGAGAAGCTCGCCGCGATGTTCGAGCAGCACGCGCTCGAGCGCTATCCCGACCTCGACCCCGCAGTGCTTGCGGCCGGCCCGCATCCGCTGGGCTAGGTGCTTTTCCGTTTCGTCCGCGTCTCGTGCCTGACGTGCGGGACGTGGATGTTACGGTAATTTGACGACTCGTAATTTACCGTTTGGCCCGCGTCTTGCTGCCGCGTTACCGCTTGGCCCGCGTTTCGTCGCGGCGAGGTTTCCGTTTGCCCCGTGTTTTCGTTGCGCCTTCGTCACGGCAGCCTGACGGGTTTCTCCGACCTCGGTATGCCAAATCGTTCGAGCAGTGCCACGAACCTCTCGGGGTGCGTGAGGTCGGAGAACTCGAACCTCATGACGGTCACCCCCTCGAGCGAAGCCCTTGAGTCACGTATGCGCTGTCGAAACAGGAGCTCGTCCAGCTCACGGCCTTGCGTCATTGCCGAGTTCTTGTACTTCTCGTATCCGTCGAGCTCACCGTCAACGGGCCAGCGCCGCGTTCCCCTCCAGAGCATGTCCGCTCGATAGGGCCAGTCTGGGTTGGACAGATTCGGTAGCTCTACCTGGAGCCTCGGCAGCTCAAATCCTTCCTGCAAGACGATGGATCGTGCGATGGATTCGCCGCCGCTCTCGCTCAATGGATTCGCGTGTCTCGCCACGGCTACCGCCTTCTGCGCCCCGCGTTTGCCGAGCACGAAGCCATGGATGGCCTCGACGAACGAAGACCTGTCCTCGCTGAGTGTTCGCAGCGCGGAGTCGGCAACTGCCAGTGACTCGCCAAAGGGGAGGGCTCGCATGCAATCGGCTGCGGTCTGTACCAGTGGCGTCACACGTATTCCGTCAACGTGTTCCGGAACGGTGTCCATCACCCTGTGCCATAGCGTCTGAGCTGTGCTGCCTGAGCGCTGCGCGTTGTTTTGAGCCACGTGCAGCTTTGAAAGTCGTGACCACGAGACGTACAGGCCGTGGGCAAGCGCCGCTGATTCGCGACAGAAAACCCAGTTTGGATGCATTGCGGAGGCCGTCCTGAGGATCATCCGTTCCTGCTCGTTCCTGTGCGTCTCTCGCCAGAAGGCGGCTTCGACGTACATGGATCTTCGCGGTCGAATCACCCTGTTTGAGCGTACCCAGTTGGATATGGTCCTGAGCTCTCTGGTGTCGAGCGCCCCGCTTTCGAGGCAGAGACGCGCCTGCTGGCTACGACGAAGCTTGTCCAGCAGCCGGTATGCACATGTTCCCACGGCTTCTCCTCTGTACGAATGCCAAGTAGGAAAAGCCTATGGCGGGAATCCGACAAAAGCCTGACGCCGGAGTGACACGAATCTGACACTGCAGCTCATGACGTGGGGAGAGCATGCATGAAAGAGCGACGCGCCCGCCAGCATGCGCATGAAACGGTATCGCGGCCACAGACGCGGATGATTCGGTAATTTGAAGGCCGAGTTATTACCGTTTGGCCCGTGTCTTCGCGGCAAGTTTACCGTTTCATGCGCGCCCTGTCGCTCGATTGCCGTTTGGCCCGCGTTTGGAAGAAGCGATTTTGCCGTTTCGTGCGCGTCCGGGTCGTGGACGGATCCAGCAGCGCCCGTGCCAAACAAAAAACGGGCGCCGTCCGAAGACGACGCCCGCAGCTTCGCGTGATGAACGCTGCAGCAGAAACTAAACGACGAGCTACTCGGCCATCTGAGCCTGGACGGCGGTGATGGCCACGACGCCCACGATGTCGTCGGCGGAGCAACCGCGCGAGAGGTCGTTGACGGGCTTGGCGATGCCCTGGAGCACGGGGCCGTAGGCCTCGGCGTCAGCGAAGCGCTGGACGAGCTTGTAGCCGATGTTGCCAGCCTCGAGGTCGGGGAAGACGAGGATGTTGGCGTGGCCGGCCACCTTGGACTCGGGCGCCTTCAGGCTCGCGACCTTCTCGACGAGGGCGGCGTCGAGCTGCAGGTCGCCGTCGAGGGCAAGCTCGGGCTCCTTCTCGTTGGCGAGCTTCACGGCCTCCTGGACCTTGGTGGGCACGTCGCCCTTGGCGGAGCCCATGGTGGAGAAGGACAGCATGGCGACCTTCGGCTCCTCGCTGCTCACGAACTGCTTCCAGGTGCGGGCAGAGGCGAGCGCGATCTCGGAGAGCTCGTCGGCCGAGGGGTCGATGTTGAGGCCGCAGTCGGCGAACAGCAGCGTGCCGTTGTCGCCGTACTCCTTCTTGCTCGTGCACATCACGAAGAAGGCGGAGACGAGCTTGGTGCCCGGCGCGGTCTTGAGAATCTGCAGGGCGGGGCGCAGGGTGTTGGCCGTGGAGTGGCAGGCGCCGGAGACGAGGCCGTCGGCGTCACCCATCTTGACCATCATGGTGCCGAAGTAGGTGGCGTCGTTCATCTGCTCGCGAGCCTGCTCGATGGTGACGCCCTTCTTGGCGCGGAGCTCGGCGAACTTGGCGGCGTAGGCCTCGTGCTTGTCGGAGGTCTTGGGGTCGACGACCTCGGCGCCCTCGACCTTGACGGTCTCGGGGTCGCCAAGGATGACGAGCTTGGCCAGGCCCTCGGCAACGATCTTCTTCGCGGCTTCAATGGTTCGCGGATCCTCGCCCTCGGGTAGGACGATGGTCTTGACGTCGCGCTTGGCGGCGTTCTTCATGCGCTGCAGGAAATCGCTCATTTCGCTCCTTTTCTGACATTTTCTGGGCATCGGGTAGCCCAGTGGCCATTATAGGTTCGGCTGATATAGAATCACTTGCGACTTTTCGGACGCGCGGCCGACCCGTGCCGCGCGCGTCCGTGCATGAGCGGGCCGTCTCGTGAGACGCCCGAGGTCAAGGCGTCGAGAGGAATTGTATGAGTATCGCCCAGGGTCTGCCCGACGGCTTCAGCGCCGATTCGTATGACATGCTCGTCGTCGGAGCTGGCTACGCGGGTGCGGTCTGCGCCCGTCGCCTGGCGGAGGCCTGTGGCTGGCGCGTCGCAGTTGTCGAGCGTCGCGACCACATTGCCGGCAACGCCTACGACTATCTCGACGACGCCGGGATTCTCGTCCACAAGTTCGGCCCGCACATCTACCACACGCAGAGCGACCGCGTGCACCAGTTCCTCTCGCGCTTCACCGAGTGGACCGACTACCAGCACAAGGTGCTCGCCAACATCCATGGCACGCTCATGCCGGTGCCGTTCAACCACGCAAGCCTCAAGCTCGCCTTTGGCGAGGAGCGCGGCGAGACCCTCTACCGCAAGCTTGTCGACACCTTCGGCGAGAACAAGAAAGTGCCCATCCTCGAGCTCCGCGAGAAGAACGACCACGAGCTCAAGGAGGTCGCCGACTACGTCTACGAGAACGTCTTCCTCCACTACACGATGAAGCAGTGGGGCACCTCGCCCGACCAGGTCGACCCGTCGGTCACCGGCCGCGTCCCCGTGTTCGTGGGTGACGACGACCGCTACTTCCCGCGCGTTGCCCACCAGGGCATGCCGGCCGAGGGCTACACCAAGATGTTCGAGCGCATGCTCGACCACGACCTCATCGACGTTTTCCTCGGCGTCGACGTCCGCGACATCCTTACCGTCGAGGACGACTACGTGAAGGTTGGCGGCAAGCCCTACGGTGGCGAGGTCATTTACACGGGCCCGCTCGACGAGCTCTTTGGCCTCGACCTCGGGGCGCTCCCGTACCGAACGCTCGACATGGTCTTCGAGACCCTGCCCGTGGACAAGTTCCAGCCTGTGGGAACCGTCAACTACACCACGAGCGAGGACTTCACGCGCATCACCGAGTTCAAGAACATGACGGGTCAGGTGGTGCCGGGCAAGACCACCATCATGAAGGAGTACTCCAAGGCCTATACGCCCGAGAGTGGCGAGACTCCCTACTACGCCATCCTCGACCCCGAGAACAAGGAGCTCTACGGCAAGTATCTCGCCCGCGTGAGCCGCCTCACCAACTTCCACCCCGTGGGCAGGCTCGCGGAGTACCGCTACTACGACATGGACGGCGTGACGGCGAGCGCGCTCAGCCTCTCCGACGAGCTCGTCCAGGCTCACAACTAGCGGGCGTTGCGCCGAAACACCTCCGGAGGAACTACACCAATGGCCAAGACCATTACGTTTGGCATTCCGTGCTACAACTCTGCCGGCTACATGGACCGGTGCGTCTCCTCGATCCTCGAGGGCAGCGACTATGCTGAGGACGTGCAGGTCATCATCGTCGACGATGGCTCCACGAAGGACAACACGTTCGAGAAGGCTCGGGAGTGGCAGGAGCGCTACCCCTCCATCGTGAAGGCCGTGCACCAGGAGAACGGCGGTCACGGCATGGCCGTCCTCAAGGCGCTCGAGAACGCCGAGGGCCTCTACTTCAAGGTGGTCGACTCCGACGACTGGCTTGACGGCGATGCGCTGGCAAAGCTCCTGAGCACCCTCCGCGACTTCGAGTGGCGCGACCTGCGCGTTGACCTCGTGATCTCCAACTACGTGTACGAGCACGTCGAGGACAATACGCAGAACGTCATCGACTTCCGGTACGTCCTCAAACGCAACCGGGTCATGACGTGGGACAAGATCGGCCACTTCAACATGGCCCAGAACCTGCTCATGCACTCGCTGTGCTACCGGACGGACGTGCTGCGCGACGGCGGCGTTCCCATGCCCGCGCACACCTTCTACGTCGACAACATCTACGCGTACGTGCCGCTGCCGCGCGTGAAGACGCTCTATTACCTCGATGTTGACCTCTATCGCTACTTCATCGGCAGGGATGACCAGAGCGTCAACGAGAAGGTCATGGTGAGCCGCATCGACCAGCAGCTGCGCGTCACGCGCATCATGATGGACGCGTACCACCTCTACGACGACATCGAGAGCACGAAGCTGCGCAACTACATGCTGGGCTACTTCACGCTCATGATGGCCGTGTGCTCCATCTTCTCACGTCTCTCCGACAGGCCCGACGCGTTGGACAACTGCGAGGCCCTCTGGCTCCACCTCAAGGCCTACGACAAGCGCATGTATCGCAAGGCCCGCATGGGCGTCATCGGCATCGCGACGAACCTTCCCACCAAGGTGGGCGAGAAGTTCACGCTCGGTATCTACCGCGTGGCGTCGAAGCTCGTGAAGTTCAACTAGCGAAGCTCCACGCACGGTGAAACGGCGAGGCCCCGAGGGTATGTTCTCGGGGCCTCGTTATTTGTATGGGGTCGTGTAGCGGCTGCGTCGCATGTGTGAAGCGGGTGCGTTGCATGCGCGTCGGCGGGGCTTCGCGGCGCTTCTCGGAGCGCACCCTACCTACAGGCTTGCCGCGCCCGGGACGCCGTGGAGGGTTTTCGCGCTTCTCGCCCCGTCGGCGATGGCGCGCTCGAGGGCGCGGGTGGCGAGGATGCCCACGACGTCGACGGGCATCTCGGTCTCACCGGTCGCCATGACGAAGACGGTGTCGCCGTCGTTGGTGGTGTGGGTGGGCCTGATGGCGTGCGCATAGGCGTCGGCGGCCATCTGGGCGACCTTGGTGGCCTGCGCCTTCGTGAGGCGGGCGTTGGTGACGACGCAGCTGATGGTGGTATTTGTGCGCGGGCTGGGACTCTCGGATCCGCCGCGCGGTGCGCGAGGGGTGCCGTTGCCGAGCGGCATGCGAGCCGCCATCCCGATCGCGAGCTCGCATTCGTCGACCACGCCGGTTCCGTCGTGCGAGCGCATGCCGGCGATGGGCTCGCCGGTGTCGGGGTCGTAGACGTTGCCGCAGGCGTTGACGGCCGCGACGGCGCCGCAGGCAAGCGGGCCCGCCTGCTCGACGTCGGTGCCAAGGCCAGACTTCATGACGAGCTTGGGGCCTCCCAGCTTGCCGACGGTGCAGCCGGTGCCGGCCCCCACGTTGCCGCGGGGGAGGGGCGTGGGGGCGTCGTCGAGGGCAACGCGGCACGCCTCGGCGCCGTTTTCCGCCGTGGGGCGGATGTGCGGGTTGCCGAACCCGAGGTCGAACAGGCAGGCGCTCGAGACGATGGGCACCTTGCCCACCTGTACGTCGAGGCCGATGCCGGCGCGCTCGAGCTCCTCCGCCACGCCGCAGGAGGCCGCGAGGCCATACGCGGAGCCACCGGAGAGCACGACGGCATGCAGCACGTCGACGGTCTCCTCCGGGCGCAGCAGGTCGGTCTCACGGGTGGCCGGGGCACCACCTCGCACGTCGACGCCGCCCGTCGCGCCCGCCGGGCACACGATGACGGTGCAGCCCGTTCCATTCTCCTCGTCGGTGTAGTGGGCGATGCGGATGCCCGGAATCTGGGAGACGTCCGAGATGGGATGGTCGACGGCCCCGCTCCGACGCGGCGTGACCGCCGTGCCCACCCCGATTCGCCGAGCCTCGTCGGCGGGCGTGCTGCCCTGCAATGACTTCGTCATGCGATGCCTCCAAATACTGTGGTGACCGGATTCGGGCGGCCTTTGAGAGTTGCGGGCCTACGAGGCAAGCAACCTTGCCATCTCGCGCACGAGTCTCGAGACGGGCAGTCCCACGACGTTGAAATAGTCGCCCTCGATGCCCTTCACGAGTGCGCGTCCGAGCCCCTGGATCCCGTAGGCTCCTGCCTTGTCGAGCGGCTCTCCGGTGGCGACGTAGGCAACGATGTCGGCGTCATCGAGTTCGTAGAAGGTGACGGCTGAGGTCTCGGTGAAGGAGAGCTCGCGCGTGGCCGCCGCGCCGTGCTCGTCGCACCTGAGAAGGCAGACGCCGGTTGTCACGTGATGCGTGCGTCCGGAGAGGGAACGGAGCATGCGGCAGGCGTCCGCCGCGTCCGACGGCTTGCCGAGGTCGGTTCCCTCGAACCAGACCGTGGTGTCGGCGGCTATGACAAGGTCGCCGGGCGTCGCGTCGTTGCGGTCGCAGGCGCTGTGGGCCTTGAGGCGCGCAAGCCTGCGGACGAGCTCGACGGGGTCCTCGTGAGCTTGCGGGGTCTCGTCGACGTCCTGGGGTGCCACGAGAGGGTCGAAGCCAATCTCCCGAAGCAGCTCGACGCGCCTCGGCGACCCGCTTGCGAGCACGACGCGCCCCGCCGTTCGGGGCAGGTCGAAGATCGACGCGCCCGCCGGGGCGTGGACGCTCGCTGGTGGCTCGTCTTCGGACATGCCGTTGGGCTCGCGGGCGGGTTCGTCTTGGCGGGAGGAAACCTCGCCCTTGGTGTCGGCGCTTTCCGGCGGCTCGGGCGTATCGGGTTCGTCCTCGGCCTCGAATCCTCCAACAAGCGCGAGGTCATCGGGGGTGAGAGGGCGGGTCGAGCATTCCGCGATGAGCCTCAGCCCCGGAGTGCCCTGGGCACCTTCGGTGGGAGCGTCCGTCGTCACGTGCTACTCCGTTCTGGACGTCTCGAGCATGCCGTTGGCGACGCGGTCTGCCTCCGCCTCTCCTGCGAGGCTCCGCAGGAGAGCGAGGCCGAAGTCGATGGCATAGGCGGGGCCGGAGGCGGTCACGAGGTTGCCGTCGGTGTAGGTGCCGAGCGCCTCGGGGCGCACGTCGGCCGGGAAGGCTCCCTCGCAGCCGGGGTAGCACGTGGCGGTGCGGCCCTCGAGCAGCCCGAGCTCGGCGAGGATGGACGGGGCAGCGCAGATGGCACCCAGCTTCTTGTCGGCCACGAACTTGCGCGCGAGCTCACAGACGCGCTCGTTTGCGCGCAGGTTGGTCGTACCGGGCATGCCGCCGGGCAGGACGACGAGGTCGCAGTCGGAGAAGTCGTAGGTGTCGATGGTCGCGTCGGCCTCGATCGTGATCTTGTGGCCGCTCGTGACGCGCGGCGTCTTGCTGATGGTGACGAGCGAGACGTCCTGCCCGCCGCGGCGCAGCACGTCCGCCGGGGCCAGTGCCTCCACCGTCTCGAACCCATCCGCAAGAAGAATGGCTACCTTTGCCATGGTGTCCTCCAATTTCTGGCGCACTGCGCCGCTGGTCAGCTTGATGGTACCCGTCTGGGCAAGGACGAGCCCCTACGCCGTGCGCCGGACGAGCTTCGTGACCGTCTCGACGTGGAAGGTCTGCGGGAAGAGGTCGACCGGTGTTACCGAGACGGGCTCGAACGCGCCTGCCGCACGGAAGCGGGCGAGGTCGCGGGCGAGGGTGGCCGGGTCGCAGCTCACGTAGGCGATGGCCCGCGCGGGCTGCTCCGAGAGCTGCCGCACGACGCCCTCGGCGAGCCCCGCTCGCGGCGGGTCCACCACGATGACGTCGGCCTCGTCGTCGGGGAACTCGCGTCCGGCGTCGCCACCGACGGCGTCGACGTTGTCGAGCCGGGCGTCCTCGAGGTTGCGGCGCAGGTCGCGAACGGCCGGGCCGTACGACTCCACGGCGTCCACGAACTCACAGCGGCGGGCGAGCGGCAGCGTGAAGGTGCCCGCGCCGGAGTAGAGGTCCATCGCGACGTCCGTCTCGCGCGGCTCGAGGGCGGAGAGGACGAGATCTACGAGCTTCTCGGATCCCGCCGTGTTGACCTGGAAGAAGCTTGGGGCCGAGAGACGCATGACGCCGCCCGCGATGCGCTCGCTCCAGCTGCCCGCGCCAAAGAGCCGCTCCACGCCC
>OIXX01000575.1_pt1 | contig 20123 bp, 18 predicted proteins | sample 1588161 | NCBI WGS metagenome assembly OIXX01 (sample SAMN03283274) | human gut metagenome | biome: human-associated habitat; material: feces | host: Homo sapiens | place: Peru | collected 2012
CATCCCCCGGCCCCGCCATGCGACCCAGCTCCCCTTACCACAACAAGGGGAGCCTGTGTTTTTAAGAGGGGGACCCATGCCATCCAAGCGCATCCCGATGGTGGCCGGCAACTGGAAGATGAACTTCGACCATCTCGAAGCCACCTACTTCGTGCAGAAACTGGCCTGGCTGCTGCGTGACGCCCACTTCGACTTCAGACGCTGCGAGGTGGCGCTCTTCCCCTCCTTCACCTCCCTGCGCAGCGTGCAGGTGCTGGTCGAGGCCGACCACATCCATATCACCTACGGCGCCCAGTCCGTCTCTGTGACCACGCAGGGCGCCTTCACCGGCGACGTCTCCGCGGACATGATCGCCCACCTGGGCTGCTCGTACGTCATCGTGGGCCACTCCGAACGCCGCAAGTACCATCCCGAGGACGACGCCAACATCGTGGACCAGGTGCGCGCCGTGCTCGCCGCCGGCATGCAGCCGATCCTGTGCGTGGGGGAGAGCTTCGAGGAACGCCGCCAGGGCATCGAGCTCGACTTCGCCGTGGGCCAGGTGCGCGACGTGACCCGCGACCTCAACGAGGACGAGGCCGCCAAGCTCATCGTGGCCTACGAGCCCGTCTGGGCCATCGGCACCGGCATGGTGGCCACGCCGCAGTCCGCCCAGGAGGCCTCCCAGGCCATCCGCGCCGACCTGAAGGAGACCTTCGGCCAGCAGGTGTCCGACGCCGTGCGCATCCTCTACGGCGGCTCCGTGACGTCAAAGAACGCCGCCGAGCTCATCCGCCAGCCCGACGTGGACGGATTCCTCATCGGAGGGGCCGCCCTAGACGTCGACGAGCTCTCCCGCATCGCCCGCCTCACCCTGAAAAGCATCGCCGGGCGTTGAGCCCCGGTGAGCCGCAAGACCGGCAAAGTTTTCCGGCGTGTCTTGTTTTGACAGAAAATGGTACCGGTACTATTCTCTAAATATAGATTTCCAAGGATTGCGAAGGAGTAACCCGATGAAAGTTGTTTGATTTCAGTGAAAAATGACGCCGGTACCATTTTGGGAATCGGGCCAAATCAATCTCATAAATCAATAAAGTTATCCGAGAAATGGCGTAATATCGGGAGAAACAAGCTCTTTAAGGTCTTGTAGTTCCCGTATGAATGCACATTTCGGGCAGAGGAGAGATATGTCCTACACGATACTCGACATCGCGCAACATGCAGGCGTATCCAAATCGACGGTCTCCCGCTACATCAAAGGCGAGCGGGACAAGGTTTCGGCCAAGACCCAAGCCCGGATCGCAAAGGTCATCAAGGAGCTCGATTACCGTCCGAACCAGATCGCGGTCGGGCTGGCGCGCAGGCAGCTGCCCCAGATCGGCGTCGTGATGTCGGACATCTCGAACCCGTTCTCCTCGGTGGCCATGAAGGGCATCTTCGACGCATGCGTCGAACGGGGGCAAGCCGCTTCGTTCGCCCTGTCCGACGGCAATTCGCTGCGCGAGCAGGAATGCGTCAAGAACTTCATGTCGTTCAACATCGACAGGCTGGTGATCCATACCTGCGGACACAACGACGACTTCCTCTCCACCCTTGACCCGGAGAAGACAGTGGTCATCGACCGCTCGATCAGGGACAACCGCTTCGTGACGGTCACCTCGGATAACTACGAAAGCACCTTCAACGCCATCAGGCATCTGCAGGGCAATGGCTGTTCCCCTGTCGTGTTCGTGTCACCGGACATCGACGGCATCGCCACCCGCGCGCTGCGATACCGGGGATATGTTGATGCGCTATCGGGGGAGCAGGAGCCGATGCTCGTCTCCTACTCCTCGACGAAGAACATGGAGGCCAAGCTGACCGAACTGTTCTCGTCCCGACACCCGAAAGGCGTGTTCACCGTCAACGGCGAGGCATCGAAGGCGTTCCTCCGGTTCGCGAAGAAGCACGAGCTGCGTGTCGGCGAAGACGTCGGCGTGGTGACCTTCGAGGACTGGGACTGGACGGAGCTGGTATCGCCCACGATCACCGCGGTGCGACAGGACTCCTACCAGATGGGCTATATCGCGGCCAGCACGCTGCTCGACGGCGGACTGAGCAACGACAACGCCCCAGACAATGTGAAGACCATACGTTCGGAGCTCATTGTGAGGCAATCCTCGCGGCTCCGATGAACAGGAGACGCGAATGCTGTGGATCAACGCCGATCACGCCGATCCAAACGACTACCGACGTGTGACCGAGGCCCTTGACATACTGACCGGCACCGACTGGACCAAGATTCCCCTGGGACGCAGGGAGATCAACGAGCACTGCCGCGCGCAGATTCTCGGCTACCAGACCGAACCGATAGAGGACTTCGACTTCGAGGTCCACCATCACCGCCTCGACATCCATTATGTGGTGTCCGGCGAGGAGATCATCGAGGTGAGCATGGAACAGCCGTGCGAGACCGAGTACCTCGCGGAACGGGACCTGGCCCATGTGGAACTGCCGCGCACATACAGCCGCATCGTGATGCATGCGGGGGACGTGCTGGTCGTCGGCATGGACGAACCCCACCGCACCAACGGCGTCGTGGGCGACGAACCATGCGAGGTGCTCAAGGTCGTGCTCAAGATGGCGCACTGAACGACACCCGTTTTATTTTTGCGCAAAAATGGTACCGGTCTCATTTTTTCCGAGGACGGCATTATGCGCACAACGATTCCCAACCCCATAACTGAAAACAACCGCACCATCCGCGCGTAGGCGCGCAATCAAAGGAGATTACCCATGGAAAACGGCAAAGGCCTCGCATACCGGCACGATCCGAAGGTCCGTGCCCGCATCGACACGGCCATCGCGTACCTGACGACCCATGAGGAGGAGCTGCTCGCCAAGCCGGTGGGCAAATACCCGCTGGAGGAGGGCATCGAGGTCCGTGTGCAGAGCTACGACTCCCGCCCCTACGAGGGCATGAGCTACGAGACGCACCGTGACCACATCGACCTGCATTACATGCTGCAGGGCCAGGAGTACGTTCGCTGGTGGGACAAGGGCACGGTCGAGCCGAACACCGAATACGACGAGACCGAGGACATCATCTTCTACCCGCATCCGCCTCGCCACAACCGTGCCCTGCTCACGGACCACCATTATGTGCTGGTCTATCCCGAAGACATGCACGCCGCGCACGGCATGGTCGACGGACAGGTGAGCCACAACCATAAGGTCGTCGTCAAGATCTCGGTCCTGTGACCGTCTCCAGGCCCCGATAGGGTCATCATCCCAGGGATACGCCGACCGGAACGTCGAAGAAGACCGGCCGGCGACCCTCCTCGCAAGAGGAACGCTCAAGGAAGAACGCTCAGGAGAAAAGCATGATTCAACTTATTATCGGCGTACTGCTGCTCGTCGCCTTCGTCGGACTGGCCATCTACGCCTTCCGAGGCGGCAACCTCATGATTGGCATGCTCGTCATGGCCATCATCTGGTCCGCCCTGTCCATCGTCGGCTTCTACATCATCAAGGACCCCACGTTCGTCGAGGCGAACGCCAAACTCATAGGCACATCGTTCCCCGACCAGCTCAAGGCCGTATTCCAGTCCGGACCTGAAAGCTGGGGACCAACGCTCGTCAACTTCATCTTCGGCGCATGGTTCGGCCGCGTTATGCTCAAGACCGGCATCGCCTCGAAGATCATCAAGCTCACCGTCGAGCTGGGCGGCGACAAGCCGGTCGTCACCTCCGTGCTGCTGTCCCTGGTCACCACGCTCGTGTTCACCTCGATGTTCGGCGCCGGCGCAGTGGTCGCCATCGGCGTCATCGTGTTCCCGATCCTGCTCTCCCTCGGCATCCCGAAGAAGACCGCCCTCGTCGAGTTCATGCTCTCCGTCGGTGCGGGCCTGTACATCAACCCGGTCATCTTCTCCCAGTACAAGATGTTCTTCCTGGACGAGGCCGGCAACGAGACCGTGTCCTACGACTCCACCTACCTCAAGTGGGGTTTCATCGCCCTCGGCGTGCAGTTGCTCGTGGCGATCATCTTCACCGTGATCTTCTCCCGCAAGAAGAAGCAGGTCCACGCCTGGTCATCCCCGGTCCCGCAGAACGGCGGCTCCAAGGCCGTCGAACCCAACCGTGTGCCCGGCATCGCGCTGATCACCCCGTTCGTGCCCGTCGTGCTGGCCATCGGGTTCAAGGTCCCCGTGATCCTCGGCTTCCTGATCGCCGGTTTCTTCGCCATGGCCGTGTGCGGCTACATGCGCACCTGGAAGGGCACCGCCGAGACCTTCAACAAGACCTTCTACGACGGCGTCATCGACACCGCACCCCTCATGGGCTTCATGCTGATCATCCCGATGTTCAACGCGGCATCCAACCTGGCGGTCCCGTACTTCCAGTCCCTGCTGGGAGGCTTCATCCCGAACTCGACCCTGATCCTCGCGATCGCGTTCGCCATCCTCGCGCCGCTCGGCCTCTTCCGCGGCCCGTTCACGCTGGCCGGCGCCGGCGCGGCGACCCTGGGCATCCTCAAGTCGCTGAACTTCAGCCCGCACTTCCTGTTCGGCCTGATGTACGCGCCCACCGTCACGATGAACATCTCCTGCGACATCACGCAGTCCTGGATCATCTGGGGCATCAACTACACGAAGACCGAGCCGAACAACTACCTGAAGTCCTCCGCGCCCACCGGCTGGATCATCACCGCCATCCTGTGCGCCGCGACCTTCTTCATCTACGGCTGACGACCCACAACCATCCTGGCGCAGGCGCCCTGCCCACCCCTGCAAGGCGCCTGCCCTTCGAGAAAGACTGATCTGATATGACCAAGCGACTGGTACGAATGGGCATCGACGTGGGCGGCACCAACACCAAATGCGTCGCCATCGACAACAACACCCATGAAATCATCGGCAAGGCGTCCGTATTCACCACCCATGACGACAAATCAGGTGTCGCCGCCGGAGTGGTCGCCTGCTTCCAGAAGTGCATGGAACAGAACGGCATCACCCCGGACGAGGTCGTGTTCGTGGCCCACTCGACCACGCAGGCCACCAATGCCCTGCTCGAGGGCGACGTGGCTCACGTGGGCATCATCGGCACCGCCAAAGGCTCCGTCGCCTCCTTCCTGGCCAAGCGGCAGATGAAACTGGCGGACATCGACCTGGGCACCGGACGCGAAATCAACATCGATTCCGAATTCGTCAAAGGCAAGGATTTCAGCGAATCCTCCATCCGCAAGGCGCTCGACGGACTGATCGCCAAAGACGCCAAGGTCGTCGTGGCATCCGCGGCATTCGGCGTGGATGACGCCTCCGCCGAGCAGGAGATCGCCAACGTGGCCGAGGACGAGGGATTCCCCGTGACCACCGCCTCCGAAATCACCAAGATGTATGGCCTGACCCGGCGCACGCGCACCGCCGCCATCAACGCGAGCATCCTGCCCAAGATGCTCGACACCGCCGAGCAGACCGAAAGCTCCGTACGCGCCACCGGAGTGAGCGTGCCGCTCATGATCATGCGCGGCGACGGAGGCGTGATGGACTTCGACGAGATGCGCAAGCGACCGGTGCTCACCATGCTCTCCGGCCCGGCGGCATCCGTCATGGGCGCGCTCATGTACTTGCGCGCATCCAACGGCATGTATTTCGAAGTCGGCGGCACCACCACCAACATCGGCGTCATCAAGAACGGGCGCCCCGCCATCGACTACGCGGTCGTCGGCGGCCATGAGACCTTCGTCAGTTCGCTCGACGTGCGCGTGCTCGCCGTGGCCGGAGGGTCGATGGTCCGCATCAACAAGTCCGGCGTGGTGGATGTCGGTCCCCGTTCCGCGCACATCGCCGGCCTGGACTATGCGGTCTTCACCCCTGAGGAGGAGATCGTCGACCCCCAGGTGGAGCTGTGCCAGCCCAAGGAGGGCGATCCGTCCGACTATGTGCGGGTGCGCCTGGCCAACGGCAAAGCGATCACCATCACCAATTCCTGTGCGGCCAATGTGCTCGGCTACGTCACCGAAGGCGACTACTCCTTCGGCAACCCGGCCGCGGCCCGCAAGGCCATGGAGCCGGTGGCGGCGTACTGCGGCCTCAGCGTCGAACAGCTCGCGGAACAGATCCTGGCGAAGTCCTACGAGAAGATTGAACAGTGCATCAAAGCGCTGGCCGAGAAATACAAGCTCTCGCACGACCAGATCTCGTTGGTCGGCTGCGGCGGAGGCGCCGCATCGCTGATCCGGTACACGGCCAAGACCATGGATGTCAAATACATGATCCCGGAGAACGCCGAAGTCATCTCGTCCATCGGCGTGGCCCTCGCCATGGTGAGGGACGTGGTCGAGCGCGTGGTGCCCACCCCGCAGCCTGAGGACATCCGATCCATCCGCGAGGAGGCCACGCTCAAGGCCATCCAGTCCGGTGCCTCGGCGGACACCATCGAGGTCCACATCGACATCAACACCCAGGAATCCAAGATCACGGCAATCGCCACCGGATCCACCGAAGTGCAGTCGCAGGACCTGTTGGCCGCCGCCAGCGACGAGGAGCTGAAGCAGATCGCGGCGGAGGACCTCCGCCTCGAACCCGCCCAGGTGAGGCTCTCCGCGGCCACTGACATGATCAAGGTCTTCACCGCCGAGAAAAGCGGCGAACAGGCCGTGCGCATCGTGGACAAGAAGGGCTTCATCAAAGTCCAGGTCAACAGCGCCGATGTGGCGAAGACCACCATCGGCGGGTACAAGGACGAGGTACGCCGCATGTACGACGAACTCGCCGTGTACATGGCCGATGCCGTACTCCGCCCGTACTTCTACGTGTGCCTCGGTGCCCGCGTGATGGACTTCGACGGCTCCAGCCTCGATTGGGACCAGCTGATGATGCTCATGGACGTGGAACTCGGCGACGAAGACCCGGGCCGTGAGGTCATCGTGGTCGGAGCGAAGAGCGCGATCTGATGGGCGAGGGACAGTGGAGCCGCTTCGGCCAGGACCTCAAGGCAAGTCTCCAGTCCGGGGGATTCTCCAACGCCCCCGCACTGCCCGACGAAGCCGACATCAGCCCGTTGCCGGACCACGAGCTCGTGGAGATCACGATGGCATTGCCGGAACTCGCATTCCAGGTGCACATGCTGCGCAACGATCCCCTGTACGAACGGTATTCGGCGTCCGACCGACGATCGATCATCGAACAGGGGGAGTCCTGCGGCATCGAATACGCGCATCGCGTGCTCGACCTGGGGCTCGACTGGCGGCACACGCTGTCCCACTACGGCATCGAATACGACGAACAGACCAGGCCGGTAGCTGCCGACCGGGTCACCTTCGCCCAATACGTGGAACCCAACAAGATGACCGTGTTCACCGACACGCTCGGCAAATACCGGCGATTCTCCGCGGTGAAGGGGCAGCCGCACGACATGGACGTCGACACGCTGCGCCGCGTGCTCATCGGCCACGAACTGTTCCACCATCTCGAACACCTGGATGAGCGGACCGTAGTCACGCGCAACACGCGCATCGAGACCCACCGTCTCGGACCGTTGAGGCTGACCAGCCGTCCGTCGTCCATGAGCGAGATCGCCGCTATGGCGTTCGCAAGGGAATGGGCCGGGATCGACTACTCGCCCAATGTGTACGACGTGCTGCTCATGCAGCTGTACGAGCCCAAAGCGGCCGCCCTGGTGCTTGACGACATTCGCGAAGGATACCGCGAATACCTCGCCGGCTGACGGCACCGGCAACCAACCAAAACCACATACAACCGAAGAAGGAAACAACATGGCAGCAGAAAAGATCCTCGTCACCGGCATCGTGCCCCGCGAAGGGCTGGACCGTCTCTTCGAACGGTTCGACGTGACCTACACAGACGGCGAACCATTCACCCGCGAATGGGTGCTCGGCCACGCCAAGGATTATGACGGCATGATCCTGATGGCGCAGAAAGGCGACAGGGAATTCATCGACGCCTTCGACCATCTGAAGATCATCTCCCTGAACGCCGTGGGCTTCGACCACGTCGACACCGCATACGCCAGGTCCAAGGGCATCGCGGTGGCGAACTCGCCGCAGGCGGTACGCGTGCCCACCGCCGAACTCACGTTCTCCCTGATCATGGCAGCCGCCAAACGGCTGTACTTCTACGACAAGACCGTACGCTTCGGCGACTGGTTCGACGTCTCCGAACGCCATCTGCAGGGCCGCACGCTCGAGGGCCTTACGCTGGGCGTGTTCGGCATGGGACGGATCGGCAGAACCGTCGCCGGATACGCGCACGCTTTCGGCATGAACGTCATCTACAACGACGCGCACCGTCTCGATGCCGCCACCGAACAGGCCGAGAACGTCGAGTACGTGCCCTTCGACGATCTGCTGACCCGTTCCGACGTGATCACCATCCATGCGCCCGGACTGCCCTCCACCGCAGGCAAGTTCGATGCCGCCGCCTTCGAGGCGATGAAGGACGACGCGATCATCGTCAACGCGGCACGCGGCGTGATTATCAAGCAGGATGCTCTCATCGACGCCCTGCGAAACGGCATCATCGCCGGTGCCGGGCTCGACGTGTTCGAGACCGAGCCGGACATTCCCGCCGACCTGCGCCGTCTCGACAACGTCATCATGACCCCGCACGCCGGCACCGGCACCATCGAGGGCCGCATCGCCCTCGCCGCGGAGGCCGCGGAGAACCTCATCAGCTTCTTCGACGGCCAGCCGGTCAACGTGGTCAACGCCTGAACCGACTGTTCCGGCACGGCACCACATCAAATACGGGCCGGCGGCCGTCCGCGCCGACGACGCACGGGATCACGCCATCCTTCCCATGCGACGGTCGCACCGCGCCGCCCGCCGGCTTTTTCCGATTGGAGACACCATGCAATACACCAAGATCTTCAACGATCGGCTCGATCACGGATACGCCGTGATGCGCATGAACGAGCAAGGACGCGACTTCGTGCTCATCGCCTCCGAAGAGAACCGGCCCTGCTATGCCTACGATCTCGATGACGACCATCGACGCATCACCGTATGGCCGGACGTGGGCGGCACGATGACGATGGTCCAGCTCCCCGGTACGCTCGATTTCCTCGCCACGCAACGTTTCTACCCAGGCTTCAACTCCGCGACATGCCGCATCGTGCGTGGTACCTTCAACGGCGAGGGGTGGGACATCAGCGAAGTGGCCGCCACCCCGTACATCCACCGCTTCGACATCATCCCGAACGATGGCGGCTATTGGTACGTGGGCTGTTCCATCGCCAACTCCAAGAGGTCCACCGACGACTGGTCAGATCCGGGCAAGGTGTTCGTCGGCGAGTACGATGCCGAAGCCAACAGGCTTGAGAACGTGCGCGAACTGCCGGTCAGGCTCACCAAGAACCACGGATACCGCAGGGGACAGGGCCCATGGTCCTACATCACCGGCCACGAAGGCATCTTCCGCTTGGATTACCCGACCATGTACGGTGACTGGACGCTGACCCGTCTCGCCGACGAGGAGACCAGCGATCTGGCGGCCATCGACGTGGACGGCGATGGGCGGACCGAATACCTGGCCATCCAGGGGTTCCACGGCGAACACCTGCGTCTGTACGACGAGGAATGGAACACCATCGACGTGACCGAACGTTCCACCCCATTCGGCCACGCCATCGAAGCGGTCACATTGCATGGAAGGCCCATGTTCCTGTTCGGCTACCGGGCCGGGGAACAGGAACTGCTCGAAGTGACCGAGCGGGAAGGCCGCATAGCAACCCGCGCCATCGAAGCCGGCGTGGGACCAAGCAACGTCCTGGCATATGAGAAGGACGGGACGCAGTACCTGCTCAGCGCCAACCGGGAAGCCAATTCGCTGGCCATATACCGGGTGGACGACGATGCGGCCGATACGGGGGAGCGTCGAATATGACCAGCGCAACGACCGGCACGGGCCCGTCCCGTCCCTGCTACCTGACCTTGGACAACGGCGGCACCAACACCAAGGCGTTGCTGTTCGGTCTTGACGGCCGGGCGATCGCGTCATCGTCCTTCCCGACCCGGTGGATCCAGCCCACGCCCGGCATGCGAGAAATAGACTTGCACAGGCTCAGGGAATCCCTGTTCCAAGCCATCCGAAACGTACTTGCCGACGCCGGTGTGAACGGGGATGACGTGCGTTGCATCAGCACCGTCGGGCATGGCAAGGGACTGTACGTGCTCGACCGCATGAACCAGGTGTTCCGGAACGGCATACTTTCGACGGATGAGCGCGGGGCGGCGCTCGCCGAACGATTCGAAGCGGATTCCGGCAAAATCCAAACGGTCAGCGCGCAGCATGTGATGGCCAGCCAGGCGCCAGTGCTGCTGCGATGGCTCAAGGACAACGCCCCCGCCGATTACGAAGGCATCGGAGCGGTGCTTTCGGCCAAGGACTTCGTCCGCTTCCTGCTGTCCGGCGTGGCCTGCCAGGAGATCGGTGATGCCTCAGGCAACAACCTCGTGAACTTGCATACCCGGTCCTATGACCGACGTCTGACCGACTTCTTCGGTATCCCCGAGATGTTCGACCGGCTCCCCGAGCTTGTGGAGTCCAGCGCAGTCGTGGCCAGGGTTTCCTTTGATGCCGCGAATGGTACCGGTCTCACTCCGGGAACGCCCATTTGCGGCGGACTGTTCGACATCGATGCGGGCGCTCTGGCATCCGGCGTGCTGGACGACACGCATATGGCGGTCATCGCCGGCACCTGGAACATCAATGTGTTCGCCGCCGACGAACCCACCGTACGCATGGACGGTGTCATGAACTCGCTCTACCTGCATGACCGCACGTTGGTGGAGGCGTCCAGCCCCACATCCGCCGGCAATCTGGGGCTCATCCTCGACCTGCTGATGCCCGGCGAACAGGAACGGCTCAAGGAGCTGGGGCAGTCGGTGTACGGCCGTATCGAGGAGGACCTCGCAGCGGGAGACGCCTCCAGCACCGGTGTGGTCTACCTGCCGTTCCTGTACGGCTCCAACACCGATCCATACGCCTCGGCGTCGTTCCTCGGCATCGACAGCACCACCAGTCCGATGCAGATGATCCGTTCCGTATACGAAGGCATCGCCTTCGCGCACCGGCAGCATGTCGAGCAGCTGCTCGCCGCCGTCGCACGGCCACCTGCGTCGGTACGCCTGTCCGGAGGGGCCGCCAACTCACCGGCCTGGATGCAGATCTTCGCGGACGTGCTTGGGCTGCCCGTGGAAACGCTCGAAGGCAGCGAAGCCACCGGGCTGGGCGGTGCGATCACGGCCGCCGTGGCAATCGGGGACCAACCCTCATACGAACAGGCCGTCAACCGAATGGTGCGCATAAGCCGCCGCTATGATCCGCGACCCGACCAGCATGCCATCTACGAACGCAAATACCAAGCGTATCGCGGCATCCTCGCCGCAATGGATGGGCATTGGAACGTACTGCACTCACTGACTCGGCATTGACGCCGACCAGGAACCACACCATCAACCACAAACGACAAGGAGCACACGATGATCAACTCACTGGGCATCTACGAGAAGGCATTGCCGCCGGCTTCCAACTGGCATGACCGTCTGCAATCGGTCAGGGACCTTGGATTCAACTTCCTGGAATTCTCGGTCGACGAGAGCGACGAACGCCTAGCCCGACTCGATTGGACCAAGGGCGAGCGCGCGGAGGTGAGGGCCGCCGCATGGGACACTGGCGTGCGCATCCACACGCTGATGCTTTCCGGACACCGCCGATTCCCCCTCGGATCGGCCGACCCCGAAGTTCGGGCGCGAAGCATCGAGATGCTGCGCAAGGCCATCGACCTGGCCTACGACCTGGGCATCCGCAACATCCAGATGGCCGGCTACGACGTCTATTACGAGCCCAAGACGCTCGCATCCCGCGAACTGTTCGTCGAGAACCTTCGCGCAGGCGTCGAATACGCCGCGTCACGCCAGATCATGCTCGACATCGAAACGATGGACGATCCGTTCATGAACTCCATCTCCAAGGTGCTCGACCTCAAGACGCAGATCCACAGCCCTTGGCTCCAGGTATACCCGGATGTGGGAAACCTCACCGCCTGGCCGTCCAACGATGTGGGCCGTGAGCTGGAGAAGGGCATCGACTCCATCGTCTCCGTGCACCTCAAGGACACCAGGCCCGTGACCGACGATTTCCCGGGGCAGTTCCGCGACCTCATGTTCGGCGACGGCACCGTGGACTTCGAGGGTTGTCTGCGCACCCTCCACCGACTGGGCTACGGCGGTCCGTTCACCGTTGAGATGTGGACCGAAAAAGCCCCCGACCCGGTGGCCAAGGTACGGCAGGCCAAGGCGTTCTTCGACGAGATCTTCGACAAGGTCGGCATCGAACAGGAACCGGTCCTCTGACCGGACCACGAAAGACACGAGGAAAGGACACGTCATGAAACTCCAGGCAGCCATAGACCGCGTCGACATGGACCGTGCGAGACGGTTCGTCCAGAAACTGGCCGGCGAGGCCGACATCATCGAAATGGGCACATCGCTGACCGTGGAGTTCGGCGTGCGCTCGCTTGCCGAACTGACGGGACTGGCGCAGGGCACGCCCATGCTCGGCGACATCAAGACCATGGACGAGGGCCGGTACGAATTCGATGCCACCTTCGAGTCCGGTTTCGAGTACGCGACCGTGATGGGAGCGGCTTCGGACGGCACGATCAGGGCGTGCCACGAATCGGCCGTCGACCATGGCGGCCAGATGATGATAGACCTTCTCGGGTGCTCCGACGAACGCATCCGACAGGTGGGTATCTATCCCGATGCCATCTACTACCTGCACACCTCGATCGACATGCCGCAGCCGGATCCCCTCGAGGAGATCCGCTCGTTCAAGCGGCGTTTCCCCGGACTCACCCGTTTGGCCATCTCCGCGGACGGCTTTCTGGACGAGTTGCCGGCACTGGCGAACGAGGGCGTGGAGATACTGATCATGGGGCCCACCATCCATCAGGCCGACGATCCCCGGGCCGCATGCCGCGCCGTCAAAGCCGCAATGTGACGAAACGCCACGGTTTTCCATGAGGTGCGCTATGCTGGTCAACAGTTTCGTTCAAACCGGAGGTTTTCTGTGACCGCTCTTAAGATCACGCTGCAAGTCATCGTCGTGCTGCTCAGCTTCGTGCTGACCCTGCTCATCCTTATGCACAAGGGCAAGGGCGGCGGTTTGTCCGACATGTTCGGCGGCGGTCTGACCCAGAACGCCGGTACTTCCGGTGTCGCCGAAAAGAACCTGAACCGTTGGACCGTTATCATCGCCCTGGTGTGGGTGGCATTGATCATCGGCCTCGACATGATGACCAAGTTCAACCTCGGCTGATCGGCTTGCACGCCATATAGACTTGTCGCTCGCGACCCATGACCGTTACCGTCGGTCATGGGTCGTATGCGTTCTATCGAGTATTACGAAAGGACATCACCATGGTCACTATGAACCGCAACAAAGTCGTTATCGTCGGCACTGGCCAGGTCGGTGCCACCGCCGCCTTCGGCATCGTCACGCACGGCCTGTGCAATGAGCTCGTGCTCATCGACCGCTCCGCCGCCAAAGCCCTGGGGGAGGCCCGCGACCTCGATGACGGCAGCGAATTCCAGGACCGCCACGTCAAGGTGCGCGCCGGCGACTACGCCGACTGCAAGGACGCGGACATCGTCGTCATCACCGTGGGCCGCAAGCCGCCGGCCAACTCCAACCGCATGGCCGAACTCGGCTTCACCGTGGGCCTTGTGGGCGAAGTGGTCGACCACGTCATGGCCTCCGGCTTCGACGGCGTGATCGTCATGGTCTCCAACCCGGTCGATGTGATGGCCTGGTATGCCTGGAAACGTTCCGGCCTGCCGCGCACCCAGGTGCTGGGCACCGGCACCGCGCTCGACACCTCGCGTCTCAAGACCATCATCGGCGAAGAGACCGGCCTCGACCCGCGTAACGTGGGCGGCTTCGTGATGGGCGAGCACGGCGACTCCCAGTTCACCGCATGGTCCACCGTCTCGCTCGGCGGCAAGCCATTCGCCCGCTTCCTGGCCGACAACCAAGACCGTTTCGCCTCCGTGTCCACCACCGAAATCGAAGAGAAGACCCGCACCCGTGGCGATGAGATCGTCGCGGCCAAGGGCGGTACCAACTTCGGCATCGCCTCCACCGTGGCCGGCATCGTGCAGACCATCCTGTGGGACGAACGCCGCATCGTACCCGTCTCCACCCTGCTGAACGGCGAATACGGCGAACATGACGTGTTCCTCGGCGTCCCCACTGAACTGCGCGCCAATGGTGCCAACGAGATCGTCGAACTCGATCTGAGCGAGGACGAGCAGGCCAAATTGCACCATTCCGCCGAACTCGTGCGTGAACACTGCGAGGGGTTGCTGTGATTCTCGACGCCATCACACCGAAACAACCCCGACTGCTGGTCGCCGACCTCGACGGTACGTTGCTGCACGACGCCGAGGTATTCGAGGACCGGTTCATCACCCAGCGCAGCATCGACACCATCAACCGCGCGCACGATGCCGGACTGAAATTCGCCATCGCCACCGCGCGGCCGGTGAGTACCGGCCTCCAGTTCGCCGAAAAACTGCCGGTGGACGCCGTAATCTATCTGAACGGTGCCCTCATCGATTTCGACCCGGCCCACTCCGACTTCGACCTGCTCACCTCAGGTGCCACGCCGGCCGATGAGAACCATTTGATCAAGATTGGCTTCTCCTCACGGCGTGCCTGCGAAGTCTGTCTGTTCCTGCTCGATCGCATGCCCGGCCTGAAGCTCGGCATCGTGATGAACGACGTGCGCTACACCAACTTCGATGTGCGCGTGTATTGGAAAACACAGGCCTTCCAATACACGAACTTCCACGACGTGCCCGAAGGCGTGGCGGATAAGATCACCATCTTTCCCGAGCCTGAACAGTGGAACGAGCTGCGTGCGCTGATTCCGCCGGACTTCGACATCTCCATTAGCGAAGGCGTGATGTGGATGCTCATGAACCCGCAGGCCAACAAGGAGCACGCGCTGCACCTGCTGTGCGAACGACTGGACGTGCCGCTCGAACAGACCGCCGCCTTCGGCGACGACCTCATCGATATCAACATGATGAGCGAATCCGGCCGGGGTGTGGCCGTGGCCAACGCGAACCCCAAGGTGTTGTCTATCGCCGACGAGATCTGCCCGCCCAACAACGAGGACGGCGTCGCCCAATGGATTGAAGCGCAGTTGGGCTGAACCGGCCGAGACTCGAGAACACGCCAAAATTGAACTCGTGTTGAACCGGGAGTATGCTTTGAACTGTTGTTCAAAAGATAAATTGAACTCCCGGTTGGAGGCATAAGGATATGAGCGTATCGGTGTTTGCGGAACGTCTGCGCAATGCGATGAACAGTAGGGGATTGAAGCAGGTCGATTTGGTGCACGCCGCCGAACATCGTGGCGTAAAGATGGGCAAGAGCCATATCAGCCAATACGTGGCCGGCAAGACCATGCCCCGCGAAGACGTGCTCGAATTCCTGGCCAGCGAACTGGACGTCGACGCGAACTGGCTGCGCGGCGAGGAATCCACCCCGCAATTGAACTCGGACGCCTCCAACAGCGTCACGGACGGCGAACACGCCGCCACGCCGCTTGCCACGGGCACCGCCAAGCCCCTGACGGACAGCGAGATTCCCGTGGGCCGCCGCCGTACCTTCGGCAAATCGCACAAGCTCGACAACGTGCTCTACGACGTGCGCGGCCCGGTCGCCGACGAGGCGATGCGCATGGAGGCCAACGGCACCCACATCCTGAAATTGAACATCGGCAATCCAGCACCCTTCGGCTTCCGCACGCCGGACGAAGTCGTCTATGACATGGCCCACCAGCTCACCGACACCGAAGGCTACTCGCCGTCCAAGGGCCTGTTCTCCGCGCGCAAGGCCATCATGCAGTACGCGCAGCTGAAGAACATCCCGAACGTCACCATCGACGACATCTACACCGGCAACGGCGTCAGCGAGCTCATCAACCTGTCCATGTCCGCGCTGCTCGACACCGGCGACGAAGTGCTCGTGCCCTCCCCGGACTACCCGCTGTGGACCGCCTGCGTGAACCTGGCCGGCGGCACCGCCGTGCACTACCTGTGCGACGAACAGTCCGAATGGTATCCGGACATCGATGACATCCGCTCCAAGATCACCAGCAACACCAAGGCGATTGTCATCATCAACCCGAACAACCCCACCGGCGCACTTTACCCAAAGGAAGTGCTCCAGCAGATCGTCGACATCGCGCGTGAACACCAGCTCATCATCTTCTCCGACGAAATCTACGATCGCCTCGTCATGGACGGCCTGCAGCACATCTCCATCGCCTCGATGGCCCCGGACCTGTTCTGCGTGACCTTCTCCGGCTTGTCGAAATCGCACATGATCGCCGGCTACCGCATCGGCTGGATGATCCTGTCCGGCAACAAGCGTATCGCCAAGGACTACATCGAGGGCCTCAACATGCTCGCCAACATGCGCATGTGCTCGAACGTGCCCGCCCAGTCCGTGGTGCAGACCGCGCTCGGCGGCCACCAGAGCGTCAACGACTACATCGTGCCGGGCGGCCGCGTGCACGACCAGCGTGACCTCGTTTACGACATGCTCAACCAGATTCCCGGCATCACCGCCGTCAAGCCGAAGGCCGCGTTCTACATCTTCCCGAAGATCGACGTCAAACGCTTCAACATCCACTCGGACGAGCAGTTCGCGCTCGACCTGCTGCATGACAAGCACATCCTCATCAGCCACGGCGGCGCGTTCAACTGGCATCGCCCCGACCACTTCCGCGTGGTGTACCTGCCGCGCATGGGCATGCTGCACGAAACCATGGGGGAGCTCGCCGACTTCTTCAGCTACTACTGGCAGAGCTGATCCTTGGTACAGGCGAACACGATCGATGCTGGGCTGGGCACCAAACCGGTGCCCAGCCCGGCCCTGACCATGTCGGTCCCCACCATCGTGGCGCAGGCGGCGAACGCCTCGTACACGATCATCGACCGACTGTTCATCGGGCACATCCCCGAAGTGGGCAACGCGGCGATGACCGGCGTGGGCATCTGCTTCCCGATTCTGCTGGCCGTCACCGCCTTCGCCTCGCTGATCGGCGCAGGCGGCGCGCCGCGCGCCTCCATTGAACTTGGGCGCGGCAACTTCAAGAAAGCCGAACGCATCCTCGGCACCAGCGCCGCGTTCCTCATCGCCATAGCCCTGACCCTCACCGTGCTGCTGCAGTTGGCAAAACCACTGTGGCCATGGTCTCCATACTCATCGGCACCGGCATATCCATCCTTCTTGACCCCGTGTTCATTTTCGTGTTCGGATGGGGCGTCAGGGGAGCGGCCGCCGCGAACGTGCTCGCCCAACTGGTCTCGACCATATGGATCGTACTGTTTCTCTCCTCCGGGCGCAGCGCGATTCGCCTGCGGCCGTTGAACATCCGGTTCGATCGGATCATCATCCCCGTGCTGGCGCTCGGTCTGGCACCCTTCATCATGCAGATCACCGAATGCCTGATCAACGTGGGGCTGCAACGCTACGGCGGCGACGATTACGTCACGTCGATCACCATCATCACTTCGCTGATGCAGATCGTGAGCGTCCTGACCAGCGGCTTCCAGCAAGGCATCCAGCCGATCATCGGGTTCAACTTCGGTGCCCGGCATATGGAGCGCGTCCGCCAGGCGGTCCGCATGGCCTTCGTCACGCAGATCGTCTCCGCCACGGCGCTGGTGTCGGTGCTCGCCACATTCCCCGGCTTCTTCGCCTCATGGTTCACCTCGGAACAGACGGTCATCGACATCGTGACCCGCATGATGCCGATTTTCGTCTGCGGCTGGGGTATCTTCGGCATCCAGATGGGCGCGCAATGCGCACTCGTCGGCATGGGCCAGGCCAAACAGTCGGTGTTCTTGGCCATCTTCCGCAAGATCATCCTGCTCGTGCCGCTCGCGCTGCTGCTGCCGCACTGGATCGGCGTCAACGGCATCTTCATCGCCGAACCCATCTCCGACGCCACCTCCGGCATCGTGGCCGGCTTCCTGTTCTATGCCACCTACCGCAAGATTCGGCGAGATATGGTCTAGACTCCTGATTCAATGGATGTGCCGTCTCATGCGTTGCGAAACACGGGACGGATAGAATGCCTCGCAAAACGGGTGCCCGTTGTTTCGTGATATGAAGGAGATTTTATGCCGGTGGTGTCGCGTCGTGCGCAGCCAACGTGATGGCCATAATCGCCGAAAGCAGGGAGAACAGGGCAACGGGAACAGAGCCGATGGCGCGAAAAGCCCTGTACTCCCGCAACGGTCAGACAGAGAATCGCGACAACACTCAGCGCAGTCACCGTCATAAACCACAGTGGTGAGGTGACGCAGACTCCATAATCGTCAGTTGCTTGGCCCGAGAGATAGTAGGTCATTCTGCCAATCGCCGGACAGTTCGGATGCAGCATCATGCCGCCCCAAATGCGCTCATATAGTGGTGCGAACGATACACCGGCACCGCTGAGCGTCGCAACAACCGCCATCACCGACCGACCGCCAGACTCCGGCACAGACCGGGAAGAACTACCGTCGCGGAGCATCGGCGATACCAATGGCAACACCGAGGATAGCCGGGACCACCCAGCCGAGCTGGTATTGCTGCAAGGGCAGCATGGCCAGCGTCGTGTCCAGCCAGCCGATGGAGCCGCCGAAGACGGTGATTAGGCTGGAGATGCAGGTGGCGAAGGAGTCGATGCCCACCAGCAGCACGGTCCAGAAGTAGACATGCGGGAATCGCGCGCCGAGCGACTTGTGGGTCAGCGCCAGCAGCACCAGCACGATGGCGATCGGATACAGTGCGGACAACACCGGCACGGAAACCTTGATGATCGCGCTTAGCCCGGCGTTGGACACGATGAAACTGAACACGGTGAAGATGACCTGCCAGGTGCGGTAGCTCAACGTTCTCCCTGCAACGGTCTGGAACCGAGTGTGGAAGTAGGTGGCGCAGGTACCGATCAGTCCGGTGCATACGTTGAGGCAGGCGATGACGAAGACGATACCGAGGAACGCGGTACCGAACGCGCCGAACAGGGACGAGGTGAGATTGGTGAGCACGGTCGCGCCCGTGTCTTTGGCGGGATCGATGGTGGCGATGGCGCCGGACACCACGCCCACGTAGCTCAGTGCGCCGTAGATCACGATCAGCAGCACACCGGTGCCGAGTCCGGCATACGCGGTCTCCTTCTGCACTTGCGATTCGTCATCGACCTGCTGGGTGCGGATATTCGCGGAAATCACGATGCCGAAATAGAGCGCGGCGAGCAGATCCATGGTCTGGTAGCCGTCGAGGAAGCCACGTGCAATCTGGTTTGTGGAGTAGTCGCCCATCGGTTTGGCCGGGGTACCGATACCGTGGATTAGGCAGGCGATGAACAGGACGGCAATCAGCACCAGCAGCAACGGTCCCATGAATCGGCCGAGCACTTTGGAGAGTTTTTCGGGATGCTGGGCGAACAGGAACGCCAGTGTGAAGAACACGAGCGAGTAGATGAGTTGGGCCAGCCAGCCGTAGGAGGACGGCACGAAAGGCGCCACCATCATTTCGAACGAGGTGGTCGCCGTACGCGGAATCGCAAAGCAGGGGCCGATGGTGAGCATGATCGCCAAGCCGAGGAACAGGGCGAATTTGGGGGAGACCCGGCCGGCGAGTTTGTCGAAGCCACCGGCGAAGGTGACCGCCAGCACGCCGAGAATCGGCAGGCCGACCGCGGAGACGATGAAGCCGATGGCCGCCGGTATGGTCGCGGAACCGGCCTGAGCTCCGACAAACGGCGGGAAGATCAGGTTGCCCGCTCCGAAGAACATCGAAAAGAAGGTAAAGGTCATCACCAACCGCTGGCGTGCGACAAGTTTGTTCATTACGGTTCGGCCTTTCTCTCATGTGCTCGTACTACTGTAGCAACAAACGTAAGAAGCCCCGACCGGTTGGGGTCGGAGCTTCTGTGAGCTAATCAGTTAATGCGCGAAATGCGCATCAGCTAATAATCTCAGGCGTTCACGCGGTCGATGCCGGACTGGACGTCAGCCAGCACGGAATCCCAGGACTTGATGAAGGCGGCGACACCGTCGGCCTCCAGCT
>OIXX01000576.1_pt1 | contig 20117 bp, 22 predicted proteins | sample 1588161 | NCBI WGS metagenome assembly OIXX01 (sample SAMN03283274) | human gut metagenome | biome: human-associated habitat; material: feces | host: Homo sapiens | place: Peru | collected 2012
GGTCGCGCGCTTGGCCTCCGCAGCCGCGCGGGCGGTCTCGGCGGTCGCGCGCTTGGCCTCCGCAGCCGCGCGGGCGGTCTCGCTTTCGCGCCTCTCGCGCTCCGCAGCCGCGCGGGCGGTCTCGGCGGAGACTCGCTGGGCCTCGACGCTCTGGCGGGATGTCTCTGCAGAGACTCGCTGGGTTTCGTTGACCTGCCGTTGTGCTTCGGCGAGCTGTGCCTTGTCAGAAAAGTAACCCACGCGGGACACCGCGTCTCGAAACTCTTGCATCGCGTCTTGCACGTTGGTGTCAGCGACGCGCAGCGCGGCAGCATCGACCTCGGCAGCGAAGCTGCGCGTGCAGACGGCCTTGTCGCCCTGGTAGAGCGCGACTGCCATGGTAACGGTAGAGCTGCCCGAGAGCGCCGCTGGCGGCACGTCGGCCACCCACGTGGCGGTGGATGCGCTGGATACGCTCGTCATGGTCGTGTATCCGGTCTTGCCGGGGCCTGCGTCGTACTCAAGGCGGGCAGTTATGCCGGTGGGGCTGACGGTCGCGCCGTTGTCGGTGACAGCGAAGCGGATGCGCCTGCCGCCCACGTCGCCGCCGTTGAGGATGATGCCGGACTGCCAGTCGTTGGCGAGGTCAGCCCTGACGTCGATGGTGCGGTAGTTGTCGAGAGCCGCCATGGTCTACTCCTCAAGTCTCTGTGCCGAAAATAGTTGTGTGACTAGCTTCGCCAGCGCGTCCACGGACTGAGCTGCCCTGGACACTTGCCCGGCCATCTCGGTGATGGCCGCACGCATCTGGCCATCGGGGCCGCTGTCGTCATACGACTCCGTTGGCAATGTGCCGTCGGCCATATGCGCCATGCGGTCAAGGTCGGAATTGGTCATGATGCCCTCCCCTCTTGTCTAGCTCCAAGTCAGCGAGGCCAAGTCAGCGAGTCGCTGAACTTTCCGTTGATCCAGCCAAATCCCTTGTTGCCACAACGGCACTGGATGCCCTGTGAGTTGATGAGCAGGTAATGTGTCGGGTCATGCTGCAGCACGACCCGATCTGAGAGCATTTCGACGAAAGTGGAGTCGTTGAGCGCGAGCGAGACGTGCGAGTCCTTGGAAAGCCATAGGCTGGGGCTGCCATCCGTAAAATTGCTGGAATCGCCGGAATTGGGCGCGGCGATGATGATGTAAGGCTTGCCTGAGTTCCCGGTCGAGTAATGCTTGATCGCCTCGAGAAAGTAGTTACCGCCTACCGTGAACCCCACGGCCTCATCAGTCAAGTCGCGGACGCTCATGATCTGATCGCCGCCCGAGACAAAGTCAAACGCGGGGTAGTTATCATCGGAGATGCCTGTGGTGAGGTAGTTGACAGAGCTCGCGCCTGCCCTAGATGCCCTCATATACGCCTTGCCGCCGACGATCTCGATGCCGCCTATGAACAGGCCGTTCTGGTAAATCTTGAAGCCGTTCGTTGCGTCGATGCGCACTTGCGTGCCGCTTGGCCCGTTGATCGTAATGGAGCCCTGCTTGAAGGTCAGGTCGCCGGTCGTGAGGTTCCACGAGTTCGAGCCACCACGGATGATGCCGGTGTAGAGCGCGTCGGCCACGAGGCCGTGCCCGTTGCCGAGCGTGCGGAAGTTCCACGAGCCGTCCGACTTCTTCCCGTCGGCGATGCGGAAGTACCCGCCGCCTAGCTGGACGCACATGGTCGGATGCTTGTCCTCGGGCCGGTCGTAGACGAAGAGGCCCTGCCCCTGCTTGAGGTAGACGTATCCGCCAGTCTGGTTGAGAACGCCGTTAAGGCCGTCGATGACGCCGTTAAGGTAATCGCTGCCGAGCGTCGCCGCCTCGTCCCAGCTGCTCGCGTGCCCGGTGAGCTGGTCGAGCGCCTGCTGCACGGCCTGCGAGCGCTTTCGTGCGCTCTCGATGACGTTACCAAGCGTGATGGTAGTGTCGGCGAGCGAACCGAGCATGTCCTCCTCAATCTCGAGCACCCGGCCGTTGAGCCTGAGCGGGGACGGGAAGGAGGTGTCGACGATCTGCACGGCGTCGCCGACGTCCACACCGTCGGCGTCCATGCCAGCGCGCCCGAGGGCCGCGACGGTGGCCTCGTAGCTCACGGTCGGCGTGCTGCGCACCTTGAGCGCGGCCTTGGTCTCGGCGAACAGCTTGGCGGGGTCCTCGCACTCAGAGTCCTCGAAGACGCCCTCGGCGTGCTGCATCACTCCGTCCGCGCCCATGATGCCCCACGCCTGAAGCGCGCTCGTATCCTCGACGTAGGCCCTGCCGCCGTTGACCTTCTCGAAGGTTATCTTTCGCGAGTAGCCGCCGGTGGCGTTTCCCTCCTCGTCTGCCTTCTCAATTCCCTTGCCGTAGCCGTAAAGCCGGGTCACCACGTCGTCGGATGCAATGGTGCGGCGAATGTCCGTGAGGTCGCGCCCGTACTCGAAGCGTTTCATGACGGTCTCGCTGCCACGATGCGACACGAGATTGACCCGTCGTGACGCGATGGCCGTCTGCGCCGCGTTGAGCGTCACGGTGGCATAGGCCTCGACGCCGAAGGCGTCGCAGATGGACTGGACAGCCTCTAGCGCGCTTACGTGGTAGAAGCTGTAGTCGGCCGTACCGCCCGCGAGTGACCCCTCCGTCCACCGGGTGTCCTGGATGGCCTTCGAAAGCGCCTGCCGGATGGTTCCGCCAGTGCCTCTCCGAAGGTCGGGAATGAACTTGGCCGAGAGCTCGGAGAGCGACGTCACGCAGTTGGCGGTGCACACCGGCACCGAGTCGGCGCGCTGTACGTCGGAGGACGCCACGACCCACTCGCACCATCGACCCATGGAGTCCCTGGCCACGACGCGGTCACCCTTGTCAAGCTCGTCAAACGTCACGAGCTGGAGCTTGTCCGTGCCGTCGACGTTGCGCGTCCTCTTCGCCTGGATGGGCGTGAGGTCTGCGATGTAGGCGCTCTTCCGGTCGAACCTCATGAATCGCATCGGCGGTCTCCTAAATCATCCACGCAGGTGAGTATGTGACGGTCGCGTTCGTGGCCGACGTGAGCGAGAGCGTCGGCTTGCCCGGAAGAATTGGGAAGTAGTCCGAGGCGAGGGTCGGCATGACCTTGTTCCCGGCGATCGTGCAGACGTGCTCCGCGCAGTCGATGACGACGCGAGAGCCCGAGGAAATCGACGCGCCGCTCTGTATCATCACCGAATGCCCGCGGCCGTCGGAGACGCCCACGCGCGTTGACGGAACCGAGGTCACGAAGGAGATGACGGGCCACGCCGGTCGGTTGCCGTCGATGGCGAGCGAGGTATTCGGCAGGACGACCGAAACGGCATCACCCACCAGAAACGGAGCCGCATCGACCACGAGGTCACATTCCGTGAAGGCGTAACGACCACGGCTCCATGTGTCAGCGCGGTTCTCCAGACGGGCACGGCCGACGAAGGCTCCTGGCAGCCCGCGCCATCGCAGGCGCACATCGGCACCATGGAAAACGGCGAGTCGCTCCATCGAGTCGATGGCATCGACCTCGTTTCCGACCGTGCGGAGATGGCACGTGACGGCCCGCCTGCCGGTGTAGGCGTAGCCCATCTCGTCAGTGAGCGTCTGGTCGACGCTGCCGCCCATGCCAGGGATGTCGGCGTAGGACGTGACGGGCGTTGCATCAGCCACCTCGACAGCGCCCGACGTGAGCCACCATCCGAGCGAGCCGAGCCTGATTCCGTTGACCGTAAGCGACCCATCGTCAACAGGCAGACGTCTGCGCGAAAAGATTCCCGTCGTATCGATGACTCCCATTAACCTACACCCCCATGGCGGCGAGACGCCCCGCCTGCTTGTCGATTTCCGGCGTGAGGTAGAGAGCGAGCGAGCGGGCGTCCGCATCAAGCCTGAGCGCCCCGATGCGGCCAAGCGCCTCGACGATGGCCGAGACGATGACCTCCGCGTCCACGCCGCCCGTTGCCGAGCCGATCGTGCCGGTATCCGGGATGCCGCCGCCTAGCCCTGTCGTCGCGGTCGCCGCCACCCTCGCCCGGTCTGACGCGGCGTCGCCCATGGCGTCGACTGTCTGGAGCAGCGACGGCATGCCCCTATCAATTCCCGCCTCGACGCCCGCCGGGATGTAGACGCCCACGGCGTCGCGGAAGACGCGTGACGGCGAGTGGATGCCGAGGGCACTCTTTGCGTCGTCGACGAGGCCGCCGAAGAAGGCGCCGACATGGTCACGGAGCCACCCGCCGAGACTCTTTATGCCGTTCCAGAAGCCGTTGACCACGTTCTTGCCAACGTCCTTCAGCCAGTCGCCGGCCCCGCTCACGGCGTCCATGACCATGTCGTAGATGCCGCCGAGTATGTTCCCGAGACCCTGCACCGCCGTGTCGGCGATGTTGCCGACGGCGTCCCAGACGCCCTGCCAGTCACCGTGGATAAGCGCGCTCACGAGATCGACCACGCCCTGCACGACGCCGACGACCGTGCCGATGACGCTGCTGACGATACCGATCGCGTCGGACACGACCGGGGCGAGCGCCTGGAACGTCGGCACGAGGACGCCGTCGATGAAGCCCACGACGCCGGAGACGACGGTTCCCACGACCTGCGCGAGGAACTCGAGAACGGGGGTGAGCGACTGGATGAGCCCGGCAATCGCTGGCATCTGCGCCGCGAACTGGTCGGCGAGCTGCTGGATGAGCGGCGCCACCACCGCCATCATGGCCGTCACCGCGTCGGCAACTCCCTGGATGACGGGCATGACGAGCGCGGTAACGAGGTTGACTATGCCGGTCACGACCGAGACGATGGCCTGGAATACCGGCATGAGCGCCTGAAGTGCCGTGAGCAGGGGCGGGATTATCGCCGTGATGACGGACTGGAGCGGTGGCAGAAGTGCGTTGACTATTCCGATGAGCGGCGTGAGGACGGCCGTCACGAGCGGCATGAGCGCCGCGAAGAGCTGGCCGACGATCGTCATGAGCGTGCCCACGGTCTCCACGACCACCGGCATGACGGCCGTGACGAATCCAGACACGGTCTGCACGAGCTGGTCGATGGTCGGCTGCATCGACGCGAACGCCGCATTGAACGCTTCGCCGACCGTCCCCAACGCGGCCATGAGGGTCTGCTGGAGCTCCGGCGTGGTTGCGATGAGACCGACGATCGCCGCCGCCGTCAGGCCGACCGGGCCGGTCAGCGCGCCGAAGTGCTTGGCAAGCATCTCGAGGGCGTCTCCGACGACCGGGATCTGCTTAAACAGCCCGCCGAGCGTCCCGCTGAGACCGCCAGCGCCGAGCACGCCAACGACTGCCGTCACCGGGCCGATTGCGGAGGACAGGCCGGAGAACGAGCCGGACAGCCCGCTCACCATGGGGCCGACCTTCTCGCCGACCTTGCCGATGGCGTCGGCGAGCGCCTGCGAGCCCCGCGCGATGGCGTCGAAGACCGGCGTGAGCGCGTCGCCAAGCCCGTTGACGGCTGCGGTGAGCGTCGGCTTCAGCGGCTCGATGACCTTCACGAGCCCTCCCGTGATGGCCGCCTCGAGGTTGCCGATGGCGCCCTCGAACGTCTGGGTCGAGGTCGCCGCCTCCTTTGCGGCGTCGGTCATGCCGAGGTCCGTGATGGCCTTGTTGAACTCGTCGGCGGTAATCTCGCCCTTGGCCATGGCATCGCGGAAGTCGCCCGTGTAGGCCCCGTTGGCCTTCATGGCCTCCTGAAGCTTGCCGGAGGCGCCGGGGATGGCGTCAGCCAGCTGGTTCCAGTTCTCGGTGGTCAGCTTCCCGGCACCGGCGGTCTGTGTGAGCACCATGCCCACGCTCTTGAAGGTGTCGGCGTTGCCGCCCGCCACGGCGTTGAGGTTGCCCGCCGCCTCCGCCAGCTGGTCGTAGCCGGAGACACCGTTGGCCGCGAGCTGCGCGGTGACGTTCTGGATGTCCGACAGGCTGTAGACGGTCTGGTCGGCGTACTTCTGCGTGCTCGCGGTGAGCGCGTCAATCTGGCTCCCGTCGAGCCCGGCGAAGTTGAGCGTGCTTTTGAACTTGTTGGTGGCGTCGGACGCGCTGATTGCCTCGGGCACGAGCGAACCTATCTTGGCCCCGAGGGCACCGATGCCAGCGGCTGCCACGGAGCCGACGACCGTGCCGATGCCCTTGAGCGCCGACGCGAGCCCGGAGACGGCGCTGGAAGCCGCGCCCCTGACCTTCTCGAGCGCGGGGCCGACAACTCCGGGGAGTTGACCGAAGGCGCTCGAGAACGCCGTCTTGACCGGCCCAAGGTAGCTCCCGACCATCGACGCGAGCGACTGGAGCGGGGCAGGTATCTTTGCCGCGACGGCCTGCATGGCGCTCTGCGCCGCCTGCTGCGCCGACTGGAGCCCAGCGCCTATGGCGGTGGCGATGCCGGACGCCGTGACCCGAACCGCAGAGATGGCGGAGCCAAGGGGCGCAGCTACCGCCGAAACGAGGCGCTGCGCCCCGCTCGCGGCCTTGGCGACGGTCGGCCCCCAGATGTCCACGCCGGAGATGGCGCGGGCGAGGTTGCCCATGGCGCTGACCATGCCGCCCATCTTTGATGCGGGCTGATGCATGGCGGCGGCGACCTCTGCCTGCATGTCCTTCAGGGCCGACTGGGCCGTCCGAAGCCTGTCGGTCGCCGCCCTAACGACGTCGGCGCTTGACGCGGCCTTCCGCTGGGCGCTCGCCAGGCGCTCCTCGGCGGCGATCGCCTGGGAGCTGCCCTCTCCGTACTCGGCGACGGCCTCGGTGAGCCTGGCCTCAGCCACGCGTACTTTGCCCGCGTCGTCCATCTGTCTCATGCGAGCCTTGGAGAGCGACGCGGACGCGGTCGCGACGTCCTTCTGGAACGGCGCGAGCGCGTCCTTCCCCATGTCCCCGGCTCCAGCCGCGAAGGCGGACTTCATCTCGGAGCCGAGCTGGCTACCCGCCTTGGAGCCCGCGCCCTTGATGGCGGCGGCGAAGCTCGACTGGCCATCCTTGCCCGCCGCCACGGCCTCCTTCCGCACGGTGGAGCGGAAGCCCACCATGGTCGGGATGATGGCGACGTGGGCGCTGCCCACCTGCATGCCGTTGCCTGCCATGTGCCCGCCGCTCCCCTCTTGTACCTACAGCCCCCGGAAGAGGGGCGACATGTTCGACCTCGCGTCCTTCGCGGCCCGATCGTCCTTGAACTCGTGGCGCGTCCCTCGCGTCACGTCGACAGGCCCGAACCTGCTGTCCTTGCCGACGGCCTGCGTGATGGCGATGGCGTCAGCCATGCTCGCCGGGTACCGGAGGCCCGCGAGCTCCGCGCCGAACGCCGACGTGGTGTCGTTGGCGAGCGCGGTCAGCAGAGCGAGCGCGTCCGCGTACCTGAGCCTCGACCCCAAGTCCGTCTGAAGGCTCCACCCGCATCGCGCGAAGTCGGCGCGGACGGCCGCCTCGTGCTCGGCGAACACGCGGGCGAAGCCCGCTATTCCCCCAGCGTCACGCCCTGCACGCGCGAGACGGCCTCGCCGTAGGCCCTCATGACGTTGTTGACGACGATGACCGGCTCGCCCTCCAGCGCGTCTGCGTCGTCGGGGCACGTCGCGGCGAGGATGGCCTTGAGGGCCGCGATGCTCCGGTCACCCGCCTCGGAGAGGGCGTCGTACATCCTGATGGACACTCCCAGCGGGAAGCGGTAGACGTGGCCGCTCGGGGCGAGCACGAAGACAGAGGGCTCCTTGGCCCCGCCCTCGGTGACGTAACCAGGCCTGAGGACGCTCTTCACCTCGTAGGCACTCGCCGCGTCCTTGGCGGCGGCGGCCTCCTCGTCAGCAGTCCACGACTCGAAGTCCTCCGACGTCGGGTAGCCCTTCTTCTCTGCCATCTCTCGCCCTCCATGGGTCTCGCGTGTCTTCACGTGACGCCATCTTCGGGCACGAGTCCCCCGTGAGCGTAAAGCGGGCGCGAACCCGAAGGAACGCGCCCGTCGCCATGGAGGGTGGCCTACTTGTTGTTTGAGCCACTAGGACGCGGCGGTCACCGTGACGGCACAGGACGCCGTCTTGGAGCCGTCGTGCGAGAGGAACGTCACGACGGTAGCGCCTGCCTTTACGCCGGTCACGCTGCCGGAGGTGTCGACCGTGGCAATGGCCCTGTCGTCGCTCGACCACGTGCCGGTCTTGTCGGTGGCGTCATTCGGCGTGAAGACAGGCGCGAGCTTTGCCTTCGCGTTGACGGCCACCGAGACGGCACGCTTGTCGAGCGTCACGGACTGGACGCGCTTGGCGGCCTTGGCGGCCGGGTCGTAGACGGCCTCGATGAACTTGTGGTTGCCGTAAAGCGAATCTGACTGCCACGTCACCGTGAGGGCGCGTCCCTTCACGCTGCCGCGCTCGGACTGGCCGGGCTCGTTGCCGGTGACCTGCACGACGCCCGCGCGGCGTAGCACCTTGCCGTTCTTGTAGGTCTCCTCGTAGTAGGCCATCCACTTCTCGTCGGGCGTGAGGGTGTCCACGCCGTAGACGCCGTTCTCGTCCGGGTCGGTGCCGTAGGACACGCGACGGCTCATGGCGTTGTCCTCGGCGAGCGTGAGGGCCGTGGTGATGACCGGGTCGGCGTTGAGGGCGTAGCCCTGCTGGAAGAACTCGATGGGGTCGTCCTGGTCGATGGAGTCCTGCGGGCCTCCGTCGGAGGTGATGAGGCCGAGCGCCGACTTCAGGCGGTCGTAGGCGTCGGGAAGATTCGGCTCCTGCTTGTCGGCGGAGATCATCTCGGCGGTGATGACGTTGCCCGCCTCATACGGAACGAGGCAGATGGCTCCGGTGATGGGGACGTTGACCTGCTGGAGGTCGTTTCCCTGCGCGTCTCTTGACATGTTGGTTCCTCTCCGGGCTATGCGCCCTCGTTCTCGGTGTCCGTGACCTCTCCCACCACCGAATACTCGACGGTGAGGTAGCACGCGCTCGCGTCGTGGTCGTCCTCGACGCGGTAGGGGCCGTTGCAGCCGTCGTCGGCGACGGCTGCTATGGGCGAGCCCTTCTCCCACGCCACGGTTGGGCTGGTGAGCGCCGCGTAGGCCCGTCTGGCCACGTCCATGGCGGGCTTTGTGTCCTGCCGCGTCCCCGCGTACACGGTGACGCCGACGCTGTGGTCGAACGTCGTGGGCCCGGTCTTCGCGCCACCGTCGTCGCGCACGACCACGAGGTTCGTGGTGCCGTCCCACCCGGACGGCTGTCGGTTGGCCACCTCGCAGCCGAGCACTGCCCTGAGGTAACCGCAGAGGAACGCCTCGAGGTCGGGCGGAGTGAGCAGCTGCGACATCAGCCCCTCACCGCCTTGAGGGCGCGGGCTAGGTTGCCCGTCTTGGACTCCACGAGCATCGTCTTCCAGTCCTCCCCAACCACGAGGTACGCCGTACGGTGGCCGCGCTGTGCCTCGCGCACCTGGAGTCCCGTCCGATACGCGCCCGTTTTGACCGGGGCCGTCGACTGCGCGACCTTGAGCGCCTGCTCCGCCTTCTGGCGGCATAGGTTCTCGATACCGGCGCTCCTCAGGATCTGCTCGAAGACGTCGTCGTTGAAGGTGACGCCGATTTGCTGCTTGGTCATCAGCCCAGCACCTCCTCGAGTGTGCACTCCGTCGTGGGGCCCCACTTCGTGAAGGGGCTGCGGTCGCGGGCCGGGAAGCCCGTCACGCGCCAGAGCCTGCCGTCTGCCGGAACCGGCTCGATGCGGTCACCCACTTTGACGTCTGCGGCGCGGTCTGGGAGGGTGAGCGTCGCGGTGGACGTGACCTCCTGCCGCGCCCCGTCCGTGACCTCGGTGGAACTTCCGGACGCGATGAAGCCCGGAATCTCGACGCGCTCCGGGTCTGACCAGTCCGCGTTCGTCCTGTCCGGGTTGTACGGGTCGGGCTTCTCTCGCGGCCGGAGGCGCGCCACCGTGCCGCACCCCGACATGAAGGCCGAATCGCCCGACAGCATCTCCGCGACGGTGCTCATGGCATCCTCGCGAGGGTGTAGGGCGCGAGTCGCGCCAGCTCGGACGCAAGCAGGGTCACGGACGGCGCGCCCGCCTCGGAGCCGCCGTACGTGACGCTCGCGCCGTTGACGCTCTGGGAGCGCACGTAGCCAGCCGGGGCGCTCTGGGCGCGTCGCGCCGCCTGCACGATGACCGCCACGAGGTCGGGGCACTCGTCCGGGTCGTATCCCGCGACGGCGACGAAGGACAGGCCGGACACGGACGATGCGGGCGCGTCGGGAAGCTCCACGAGCCCGTCTCGCGTCCACATGGCCGATGTCGTCACGTCATCGCCGCCCATGACGAGTGACGAGACGCCCGTGACGTTCATGAGCGGCAGGCGGACGACGCGCGAGCCGGTCGTGGGGACGCTCCCGGCCACCTCGACCGACGGGCAGACGTGCCAGCCGCACGCGCGGCGCACGGCGGCGGTCGCTGCCCTTAGGAAGAAGTCGGCTCCAAGCTCGGTCGAGCCGATGACGATGTCCGGGAGCGGCCCCATGGTTACTTGGCCGCCTTGGCGGAGCGGGCGGCGGCACTGACGCTGCCCGCTGTGGACTTGCTCATGGCCACCTTGGCGAATGCGGCGGGGTACTTGACCTGCAGGGCAACGCGCTCCTTGATGCGGAACGTGATCTTGTCGCTCGTGAAGTCGGATTCGTGCGAGTTCGTGGACTCCACGACGCGGCCGCCCTTGCGGAAGACCTTGCCGCCCGCCCTGAAGGCGCCCACGACGGCCGTGCCCTCGGCCACGGCGGGGGTCACGACGGTGACGAAGCCCCACGGTGACGGCTCGAGAACCATGGTGCCGCCGGAGTAGGGGGCCTGGAAGTAGCCGCCGCCGTAGTACTGTCCGTTGGAATCCTTCGCAAGGCGCAGGCCCTCGTAGTCGAGGGGGTTGATGACCAGCGCGTCAGGGACGAAGCCCGTGGCGTTGGAGATGAGCGTGCGGGCGTGGAACAGGCGCTCGGCGGGCGTGAGGGCGTTGCCGTCGGCGCCGGTCACGTTCGCCGCGACGGACTGGATGCCATCGCGGCCGAGCAGGCCGTGCACGTTGGAACCCTTGCCGTCACCGTTGAGCAGCTGCTGCTCCTCCACGAGTTGGACGTTGTAGTCGTTGGCGGTGTTGATTTCGGAGACGACGTAGGGCAGATCCTCGGCCATGAGATCGGAAATCTTCCACCAGACGGCGATCTCGGCGAGCGAGTCGGAGCGCCAGGTGGGGTTGGGGAAGTGGCTCTGGGGCTTCTGCCCAGCCTCGTTGACGGTGGTGGCATCACCCTCAAGCTTGCCGTAGACCGGATAGGTCACGGTGTTGCCGGTCATGGTGCCCTGTGAGAAGAGCCCAGCCACGACGAGCGGACGGCGATAGGGGAGGACTCCCTGCTGGTCGACCTCGGTAAGGGCTGGGCCGTACGCGCTGCCGACCGTCGTGGTGTCGGTCGCGGCCTTGGTCGCGAACTCGGGCGTCTTGAAGCCACCCTGCTTGGTGTCGAGCACGGACTTGCCGGCGGCCTTCAGCTCGGCCGCGTAGAACTCGCCGAGGGTCGCCGCCTTGGCGACGGGCGCGTGGTTCTTGGCCTCGTCGAGCGCCTCGGCGGCCTCGCGGAACAGATTCGCGCGCTCAGCGAGCGCCTTGGCCTGCTCGTGATGGGACTTCAGCTCGGCGAACTCCTCGTCCGAAAGGTTCTCCTCGCCCTTGGCGAGAAGGGCCTTGGCCGCCTTGGTCTCGGCGGCGATGCGCTCATTGATGGTTGGCATCCTTTTCCTCCTCTAGTCGGTTCCGCCGAACCAGTCGGCGATTGCCTCGAACTCAGCCGCGCGGGAAGCGCGGGCGGCTGACTTTGCTGCGTGCGCGTGGCGGCGGCTCTCGTCGCCCTCGCCCTCGTCGGGATTGTCGGCCCCGTCTCCCCCGGCGTCGGTCTCGGGCGCGGTTGCGTCCCCGCCCTCGCTCTCGGGCTTGGGCTCCTCGCCGCCGTCGGGCTTCTGGTCGAGCGAGCCCAGCAGCTCTCCGAGCGCGTCATAGGCCGCGCGTATGCGCTCCTCGTTGGCGGCGCTGATGGCCCGGCCGCGCTTGACCTCGGTTATCTCGGCCTCCTGATTGGCGGCGGCAGTCACGACGGAGACCTCCATGAGCTTCAGCTTCGAAATCTCGCGGTACACGTCGAATGGCGACTTGGCGTCGTCGGGCGTGACGATGCGTCCCTCCTCGGGGATGAAGCCGATTGACATCTGGTGCACGAGACCGCTCTTCAGGAGCTCGTAGACCTTCGCGCCTTCGGCGGTTGAGGTGTCGATTCGACCCTCGAAGAGGAGGCCCTTCTCGTCCTCCACGGCGGAGAGTGACTGGCCGACGAGGTTCATGGGGCTGTCGTAGGCGTGGTTCCAGTAGACGGGGATGCCCGCGCCGGTTCCGCCGTAGTCGTTGGCGAGCGTGTCGGCGAAGGCCCCCTTGAGAACCACGTCGTCAACCTCGTCGCGCGACCACGTCGAAGCGTAGCCGGAGAAAGTCCCCTCGCCGTCGGTCGCGTCGGCCTTCACCTCGAAGCTCTTGAACTGCATGTCCATGGCTCGCCTACTCCCCTCCGTTCGGGCTCGAGCCCGTCTGCGCGTTCTGGGTCTGTCCGCCGTCCTGCGGGCTGGGTTGCCCGCCCGCCGTGACGTTGAGCGGCGTGATGACGTCGTCACCGCCGTCGACGCTCGGCAGGTCGAGCACCCGCCGCGCCTCGTTGGTCGTCATGAACGGACGTCCCGTCGCCGTGCTCAGCGCCTGATATTGTTCGCTCGTCGTCCCCCTGAGCTGCGCGTCGAGGTTGGCCTTGACCCATACGTCCGGCTCGTCCATAGACACGGGGAGCGTGAGGTTGAGCGCCTGCTCGAAGGCTACGATGTAGGGACGCAGCTCGACGTTCCACAGCTGCTCCTTGTAGCTCTGGACGCTCGACTTGTTGCCCGTGCGGAAACCGAGGTTCTCGGGGCTGATGTGGTAGGCGTTCGCCACGGCCACGTTAATACGGTCGCGCGCGTCGAGGTCGGCCATGTCGACCGGCTTGAAGGCGTCGAGCGTGTGGATCTGCATGCCGTCCTCGAGAAGCAGCCACCCGCCCTCGCGGCCCCCGCCGCGCGTGTAAGCTCTCAGGCCCTGCACGAACGCGTCGCGCACGGAGTCACTGGCCCACGCCACGCCCGCGTCGCGGCTCACGTAGGCCGGGACGCGCCCGGCGTTGCGAGCCAGCTCGCGACGGTACCGCGCCAGCTCGCGCGCCTCGTCGAGCAGCGGCCGCACGGCGCTCGTGACCGGGAAGGGAGAGCCCGCGTCGCCGCCGAAGCCGAGCGACATCACCACGCGAGGGTCTGGCAGGTCGTAGGTCGGGTTCGTAGTGCCGTCGCCGGTCGTGACGTGCACGCGCACCGGCTCACCGATGGCGTCGTAGTCGACCGAGAAGCACGCGGGCGGGATGCGTCTGAGCCTGTAGGAGAACTCGCCGTCCATGACGAGCAGGCACAGCCACCGGTCGTAGAGCATCGAGTCCGCCACGAGGGCGTGGAAGAGCCGGAAGCGAGTCTCGCCAGGCACGGCGCTCGGGCCGTCGAGCAGGCGGGACAGTTCGCTCGTCGAGTCATTCGCCACGTCTCCGTTCGCGAGCTGCCGGTAGGCGTGGAACGGGAGGCTCGCGATGTTGGACGCAACGAAGTCGACCACCGTGCGCACGGCGTACTCCGTGCGCCAGAGTGAGCCCGCGCCGAGGCCAGGCTCGTACGACGCGGGCCCGAACTCCGCCTCGGTCGGCCACTCGACTGGCCGGGCGACGTCCGCGGGCGCGCCCTTTTGTCCCATGAAGGCTCGTCCTGCCGCACCGAGCCTGTCGAGAAGTCCCATGACGCCCCTCCTAGATGATCGTGAGCGGGTGCTCGGAGCCCGTGACCGTCGTCTCGGCCGTCGGCTCGCAGCACTCGAGCGCAAGTAGCGCCTCCGACATGGCGACCACGCCGGACACCTGCACCGCGCTCTGCGTCCTGCTCCAGACGTCGTTCTCTCCGAGCCTTCGGCACACGGCGTAGCGCGCCTGTCGGTCGATGGCGGGCTGCGCCGGGTGCCTGAGCGCCCCTGACGCCACGCGGTCGCGGAACCGTCCCGCAGCCATGCCGAGCAGGCGGCCCTCTACGGCGTGGAGCTGCCACCCGTCCTCGGAGAGGTCGTCGGCGAGGTCGGCGCTCGCACACCCCTTTGTCTGCAGGGCCACCTCACGGCACTCCGGGCGGGCCTCGCGCACCTTGCGCAGGTACCTTCGCACCCACGTCACCCCGTCGCGACGGGCGATGCACTCGACGTGCGGCACGCCGTCGGCGTCGTAGCCGCACGCGGCGACCCACGCGGTCTTCCTGTCAGCGGAGACGTCCACGGCAAGCACCACGCGCGAGCCCTCCGGGATGGAGCTTCCGACGTCCTCGCACCTCCCCCACGCGGCCGGGTCGAGGTACGGCTCCACGTCTGCCTTCACCCACTGGCACAGCGTCTCGGTGCGGTAGGCCGCCTCGGTGTGGGTCTCCATGTCGGCCATGAGCGAGCGGGCCGTCATGCCGCCCCACCCGCACGACGGGTTGGCCGCGAGCACCCCGGACACGTCGTCGAGGGAGCAGCCGTCGGGGGCGCTCCATTCGAAGATGCCGAGGCCGGTGTCCTTCTCCTCGTGCCAGCGCTCGGCCCCCATTCCACCCGGCGCGAGCGCGTCGTCGAGAGACTTCGCGAGCTTGATTGACGCGTCGCGCTGCCGGACGAGCACGACCGAGTCGGGCGTGCCCGCGTTTGAGAAGGCCCACAGCTGCCCCGACCAGAAGGACTTCGTGGTCTGGCTCACGGCGTCCCACGCCTTGTCGTTCGCCTGCTCGCGCAGCTCGTCCATGAGGACGCGGGCGGCGGGCTTGCCTCGGGCGTTGGCGGCGGCGCGAATCTCGTAGTGCGCGAGGCTCTTGGCCTTGATGACCTGGTCGCCGTTGGTGTCGCGCACCTTGGCGCACGCCTCCTGCAGGGCCGGAACCGCCTGCTCGCGGCTCTCCTCGTCGGCAGGCTCGGGGTTGCACCAAAGCTTCACCTGCGCCCACGGCTCACGCGCGATGTCGAGGTTCTGGGCCGTGCCGACTATTTTAAATTTGAAGGGCGGCACGACGTCGGGGTGCCGGACGGCGTCCACGAACAGCCACCACGACGCCAGCACGCTCGCGAGCAGGGTCTTGCCGTTCTGGCGGGCCACGAGCACGAGCACCTGCCGGAAGCGGTACGACCCGTCCTCAAGAAGCTCCAGACCGTGGATGAGCAGCCACCGCTGCCACGGTCTGAGCGTGACGCCCAGCACCTCGCGGGCGTAGTCGATGACCTCGAAGCCGAGCGACGTGTCCGGCGTGAGCGGACGGAGCGGCCGCGTCCACAGGCGCGGCACGGTGTGCCCTGCACCATTCGGCAGGGGCGTCGAGAAGACGGCATCCTCCTCGGGCGTCACTCGCCCACCACCCGGAGCGTGCGGGCGAACTGGACCGGCCTGAGCGAAGCGCGGCCATCGTCAGCGGCCCTGCCATCGCCTTTTGGCTGAGCTGCCTTCCTGCGGCTCTCGACCGGCCCCATCCCGAGCTGGTCGCGGGCGACGAGATCAAGCGCCTTGAAGTTGCCCGAGGTGGCCTCGTCCATGAGCGTGACGCGGATGCGAGCACGGCCCACGGCCGCGAACGACGAGAGGCACCACGAGGCATCGTGACCGAACGCGTCGCGGCACAGGGCGTCGAGGTCCGCCATCTCGACGCCCATGGTCGCGGCCACCTCGCCGGCGTCGCAGAACGCCTCCATGAGGCCCCGCGCCCGCGCCGCCTCGTCCTTCGTCCAGCTCATGAGCGCCCCGCCCTCCTCAGCCAAGCTCAGCCTGTTGCGTCGCGTTATACGACGCCGGTCACCCGGCGAAAAACGCGGCGGGGAGAGAGGAATAACGCACGCGGGGAGTAGTTCGGCACCTAACGAAGAATAACCGTTACCGCCCCTACCCATAGTCTATGTTCGTCTACATCTACCTGCTGTTTTTGTTATTACTAAACTAACGTTTAGTCTACTCGCCCGGCGCGTGCAGCCAGTCGCGCGTGAGCGTGCCAAGCGAGTCCGGCGGGTCGGCGTTGCCGCGCCGGACGTTGCAGCTGTAGTGCGCGGCCTCGAAGTTCGTCGGGTCGTCCTGCAGGTCGGGCCTGACGCTGACCGGGAATCGGTGATCGAGCGACAGCGAGTCCGGCGACGTCCCCGGCTCGACGTCGTAGTCGATGGGCTGGCCGCACAGCCAGCAGACCGGCCGCTCGCGTCGGCACCGCTCGAAGAACTCGCGCTTGTGCCGCTGGAAGCTCCTCGTGTTCTGCCTGATCCTGCCGCCGCCCATGCTGCCTCCCCGTGTGACTGACGCGCCTCGCCATGCCCCCGCATGATGGGGCGCGAGTCACCCGAGCTATTCGGCTCTGACTCCGGCCTCCCCGGCCCGCCTCGCCGCGTCCTCGCGCACGAGCCGCCTGACGTACTCGCCCCACCCGCGCCCGTGTCGCTCCAGCTCGGCGAGTACATCGGCGTCACCGGGGTAGAGCCTGAGCACCTTCTGCGTGACGTTGTTCCTCGCGTATTTCGCGTTGGCCCTGCGCTGCGCCTCGGTGGCCATGGCTACCGTCCTTCCTTCCAGCGGTCGTACGCCTCGTGCGCGGCGAAGGCAGCCGCCGCGAATATGACGGCCCAAATGATGTGGTCAACCATCGGTTCTCCCTGCTACGATTGGTCTCGCAAGGGCGCCGCCCAAAGGCGGCACCCCGTTGCGCCTAAGACTCCCTGAAGTGCTTGCCGGCTCTCGTGGGGGTCTTTTTTCTGGACTTAAGCCACTTCGCCAGCTTCTTCAGCTGGTGGAGCACCTCGCCGGCCACAGCGCCCAGAACCGCGTCCGGCAGATGCTCTCGAAGCCACTCAACCAACTTGACCAACCTCCTAGGTTTGGAAGTGCCCCTTGCGCTTCGTTGTCCTTATTATATACCGTATCGGTGTATTGTGCAAGCTAGAGTCATTATTAATTTCTAACCCTCAACCTGAGCGTTAGGGTTCGGCAGCTCCCTCACCGCAACGTAGAGGCCGCTCGGCTCGGCGAACGCCTGCACCACGTGCAGCTCGGCCACCTGCCTGTCGTCGGCGAAGAAGCCCAGCCGCTGCATGCAGTCGAGCACGAGCTTGCACGAGTTGTCGATGTCGGGCTTGAGCGCGTACGGCTCCCCCGCCCTGTGCCTGCCCCTCGGCGGGTAGCACCATCGCACCTCCATCGACAAAGCCCCTGTGAGCCTCTGAGACGGCTTGTGCGGGGCGATTAGCGCCGTCATGGACTCACGTACCTGAGCAAGCGCGTCAGAGTCGTAGACGCGCCCTCGTGGCCCCACGCGCTTCCCGTTCGTCCCCGTCACGGTCGGGGGCTTGGCCATGGGCACGAAAAAAGAACATCCGTTCGTGGTAGGTGATTGCACGTTTGTTCCCCTTGTCTGCGGGAGGTTGCCGCCCGCGCCTGCGAGGCGGGCGACCTCCCCGTAAGGGGGGTATTGCAAATACCCTTTATAAGGGTAGTGCAACCCCCCAGGATTGCACTACGCAAAGCCCGTGCAACCCCCAGTAACGATACGTTAGGGGGTTGCAATGTCGTATAGAACATTGCAACCCCCTTCGAAACCGGTTTCGCTCACGCCCCCGGAAGGCCCTCGAGCGATGCCGCCATCTCCGCCTCGACGTCGTAGAGCGCGAAGCCACCCGCCTTGTCGCGGCACCTGATGGGGCTCCATTCGGCCTTCGCACGCGTCCAGTGGAGCAGCTGGGTGAAGGTGACCCGGTCGGCCTCGTCGCGCCCCTCGTTGATGCGCTCGAGCACCCTCTGGCGGGTCGGCACCTCGCCAGCCGCCTCGCACGCCGCCATGGCGCTCCTCATGGCCGACACCCTGTCCTCGCGGTCTCTCAGCGCCCTCTCGCGCCGTCGGTCGTTGACGGCCTTCAGCGGGTCGGCCCCCTCGACCTCGAAGCGCGAGAGCAGGCCGTCGGCGTCGCGGTAGAAGCGTGGGAATTCGAACAGCAGGTCTATGGGGTCGGGGCTCCTGAACTCGCGCAGCGTGGCGGTCATCCTCCACGCCGTCGCGTCGCCGATGCGGCCGCGATCGCCGTCCGGCACCTCCAGCTCGGTGAGGTCGAGGATGGAGTCCGCGTCTCTCGCGAACACGCCCGAGCCGCTCATCCTGTCCATGGACTTCCTCTGGCCCATCTGGCCCTTGGCGTGGTGGTGGGCGTAGATGACAGCGCACCCGCACTCCTGCGAGATGCGGTCGAGCTGGTTGGTGAACTGCGAGATGGCCCGCGCGTCGTTCTCGTCCCCGCCGTTGACCTTGTAGATGGGGTCGACGATGACGGCCCTGAAGAAGCCGCGCGGCCCTCGCTTGAGGATGCGTCTCACGATGGTCGGCGCGAGCTGTGACAGCTCTGCCGCGTGCCCGCGCAGGTCGAGTCGGTAGAAGTTGTCCTTCACGGACTTGAGCCCGTTCCCGACGTCTCCCTGGCGCTCGCGGTCGGCCCAGACCATGAGCTGGCGGTTCCTGAAGCTCTCGTCCGCGATCTCGAGGTTAACGTAGTAGACCGGCCCCTCGGCGCACGGGTAGCCCAGCCACCTCCCGCCGCAGCAGATGGCCTCCGCGAGGTCGATGAGCGCGAATGACTTGCCCGCCTTGGAGGGGCCCGCCAACACCATCTTCTGGCCCTGGCGCAGGATGCCGGCGTCCTCCGTCCCGATGAGCGGCGGCGCGAGCCTGATGGGCTCGTCCCAGTCGGCGTGGGAGTCCTCGGGCAGGTCGTCGCTCTCGGACTGCACCCACTCCCACCACTCGTCCCACGTGGCGCAGCCGCACGGGCCGCTCACGAGCGACTGGATGGATTCCCCGCGCGTCACGCCCGGCATTCGCGAGAGCCTGGACGGGTTCTTGTTCTGCCCGTCGACTTCGAGGCCGTTTTCGTTGCAGACGCGGTAGAGCGCGTCGACGCGCCTGCGGTACTCGTCGTAGGTGCCCGCCTCCACGCGCACGACGGCGTGGATGCTCTTGCGTCCCGAGTCCACGATGGCGGCGCACGGCAGGCGCAGCGCTCTGATTATCGAGAGCTGCCGCTCGCGCGAGACGGCGTCTGACTCGACGAGCGCGTAACGATACTCCGCCACGTCGACGTTCCTGACGCCCTTGCCGTCGAGCGGGTTGAAGCGCACCCACGCGCCTGCCTCGATGTCGTAGCCGCCGAGCGCCGTCGACACGTCGCCGTAGCGGTCGAGGTCGCGCAGAATGTCGCCGCAGGTGCGCGTGTAGCATCCGGAGTTGGCGGGCACGAACCGCCCGTCTCGCTCGCAGGACTCCATGCAGTAGCCCACGTAGTCCTCCGGCTCGAAGAGCGCCTGCAGGTACTCGGAGAGCTGCTGCGCCCCGGACTTGTCTGACGGCGTCACCTCGGCAGGCTCGACCCACGACGGGTCGAGCATCGGGCCGGAGATGACACCGTCCCAGGCGAGCGCCTGCCCCCGGCCCTCGCCGGGCGGCTCCCAGCCCGCCTCGCGGGCCATCTTCGCTACCGTGCCGCTGCCGAGCGGTCTGTCATTGTCGTGGCCGTGGCCGAAGCCCGCCCATTTCTTTGCGCACTCGCCCTCGTGGTACCGGGCCGGGTCGCGGCGGCTCCACGAGTCCCAGACTTCGCGGGAGAGCCCGCTCTCCTTGAGCGCCATGCCAACGCCAACCCACGTCTGGTAGTCGAGCACGGCCGGGTCTATGAAGTCCAGCGCCTCCGCGAGGTCGGCGTGATTCCCGTCTCGTGCCATGCCGTCAACCCACCACGTTTAGCAGCAGCCTCGCCGCTGCCACGACGAGCGCCGTCGCCCCGAAGACCAGCGCAACCAAGGCCAGCGCGGCCGTCACCTTGCCGACGGCGTACGCGGCCCTCACAAGCGCGTCAGGCCTCCCGTCATCCCTCACGTGCCTCATGCTTCCTCACCTCTCCGGTCGTCATGCGCGCCACCCTGTCGACGGACTCCCTGCCGCCGGTGAACCTCCGTTGCATCGGACGGCCCAG
>OIXX01000579.1_pt1 | contig 20067 bp, 12 predicted proteins | sample 1588161 | NCBI WGS metagenome assembly OIXX01 (sample SAMN03283274) | human gut metagenome | biome: human-associated habitat; material: feces | host: Homo sapiens | place: Peru | collected 2012
TCGCTGAAACTGCTATGAAGAACGGAAATTCGAAATTCAATGCAATTCTTGCTGTTGTACAACAGTAAGACGATTACTCATGCCCATAGGGGTGCTGAGTAGTTACCTGTTTCTTTGAGGATCTCAAAAAACTGGAAACAATTACAGGCCTGGAATATCTGAATACAGAGAAGGTAACGGATATGTACAGCATGTTTTATAACTGCTCTTCTCTCACCTCGCTAGATGTTACCCATTTCAATACAGCGAATGTAACGGATATGAGATACATGTTCTATTACTGCTCATCTCTCACCTCGCTAGATGTTACCCATTTCAATACAGCGAAGGTGACGAATATGCGCTACATGTTCTATAACTGCAAAGCTCTCACCTCGCTAGATGTTACTAAGTTCAATACTGAGAAGGTGACGAATATGAACCGCATGTTCTCTAACTGCTCATCTCTCACCTCGCTCAACCTCACAAAGTTCAACACAGCGGAAGTGACGGATATGAGACAGATGTTCAATGAGTGCTCCACTCTCACAACCATCTACGCCAGCGATAAGTTTGTAACGACCAACGTAGAAAAAGGTTCTAACATGTTCTCGAACTGCATAAACCTCAAAGGTTTTATAGATAATAAGAATAACTCAGACAAGACTGACCACACCTACGCCAACTACAAGACAGGCTATTTCACCAAGCTGGTAGGCAAGAATGGCGATGAGAAGCTAGGAGCAACGGGAGAAACTCTTGCTACGGATAATCTCGTACTTGACGACGATAAGGATTTCGTGGCTTACGAGCCATTCGCAGCCAAGGCTGCATCTTATAGCCGCAAGATGAAGGAAGGTACTACATGGGCAACGCTCTGCTTGCCATTCGAGGTATCTCTCGCCGACAAGAACTTCCGTGCCTTCAAGCTTCTTTCAGCTGATGAGGGTACTGAGACCGTAGAACTCGAAGAGATAAAGACAAGGATCGAGGCTGGTACTCCTGTTATCATCAAGATGAAGGATGGAGCCACCGAGCTCAACTTCACAGAAGCCGACAAGACGATAGCAAAAGATGTTCAGACTGCTGAAACTGCTGACGCCAACTACAAACTCCAGGGTATCTACACCAAAAAGGAGTTCAGCAAGGATGCTGATAACAACTGCTACATCGTGAAGGGCGACAAGCTGATGAACCCAGCCAAGCTGTTGGGTGAAACAAAAACAGAGTCTGTGGGCAGCAAGCCTTTCCGTGCTTACATGGTAGATAACTCTTCTGCTCCTGCAGCAGGTGCCAGAATGTTCAGCATCAGCGTCGGCGGTAGCACCACAGCCATCGAGCAGTTGGAGTCTACAGCAGATAGCAAGGCAGAATACTACGACCTCCAGGGCCGTCGCCTACAGAATTTGCAGAAGGGTGTGAACATCGTGAAGCATGGTGGCAAGACTATGAAGGTTATCATCAAGTAATAAAAAATAGTAATAAAAACAGATATGAAAAAGAAAAGATATATCAAGCCAGTGGTTAGCGTCATGGAAATGGAAACCACAGCCCTCCTCGCCGGCTCTGTTATCCAGAAGGCGGGAGAAGCGGATTACAGCGACGAAAATGTGAAGGATTTCTGGGATAATGAAACTAATAAGGGAATTTGGGCAGACTAGCCCCAGATTCTCTATCGTACCCCCAGGCAGCACATCTGATGCCTGGCGGCTTTTTCTTAATTTTTATCAGAAATCTCTTGCTGATATGAAAATAAAATCGTAACTTTGCGGTATCATTTTAAAACAGAAAGGTTATGAAGTACTTAGACCCTAAGGCAGACCTCACGTTCAAGAAGATATTCGGCAATCATCCTAAAAGACTGATCAGCCTCCTGAACGCACTCCTGCCACTCAGCGAAGAAGAGCAGATACACGAGATAGAGTATCTGCCAACGGAACTTGTGCCCCAGCTAGAAGGGGGCAAGAACACCATAGTTGATGTACTCTGCACCGACGTCAGAGGCAGGAAGTTCTGCGTGGAAATGCAGATGGAATGGTCTGACGCATTTCAGCAACGAGTATTGTTCAATGCATCCAAACTCTATGTGAGTCAGGCTAAAAAGGGAGGAAGATACAGCGAACTCCAACCAGTGTATTCTCTCAACCTGATAAATGATATCTTTGCGCATGATACTCCGGATTTCATCCACAACTACCGCATCGTGCACGATAAGGACAGCAATAAGGTTATCGAGGGCTTGCATTTCACCTTCATAGAACTCCCTAAGTTCACTCCACATTCCATTGCCGATAAGCGCATGATGGTCTTGTGGCTCCGTTTCCTGACAGAAATCAATTCCAACACGAAGGAGATTCCTTCCGACCTGCTCAATGATCCAGAGATTGGAAAAGCCGTAGAAGATCTTGAAGTTTCCGGCTTTACAGATGCCGAGCTCCGTGCCTATGACAAATTCTGGGATTCGGTAAGTGTTGAAAGAACCCTCCTCGATGACAGGTATCAGAAAGGAATGGAAGAAGGCATGGCAAAAGGCATGGCAAAAGGCATGAAGCAAGGCATGGCAAAAGGCGAAGAAGTAGGCAAAAGCCAAAGAAGTATTGAGATTGCTAAGAATATGCTAGCAAAAGGTATGGATGAGGCGACAATCCAGGAAATAACTGGTTTGACGGAAGACCAGATACTGCAGATTCAGTAGATACAATGCCTGGTGATAAATACGGAAAGCCCCCGGAGCTATTACGCTTCGGGGGCTTTTCCGCTTTCTTCCTTATACTTCCTTCCAATTTACCAATCCTTTTCCCTTATCATCCAGTTCTATGGCAAGGGCGATTACTTTTCTCTTGTCAGCCTTGAATGGCTCGGCATACTGCTTGGCTTTCATCTGTTCCGTAGCAGCATCCACACCGCCGTTATTGCTCAGCTTCTGAAGTAAGTGCTGGCAATATTCTATCGTTTGTCTCTATCATAATTCCTAATCTTTGTTTTCCAATTGCAAATTTACGATTATTTTCCCAAACCGCCATGCTTTTTCCCGATTTTTCTTGCTGGTTTCAAAATAAAAGCGTAAATTTGCGGTGGCATTTGAAAACAGAACCGTATCATTTTAAAATAGAAAAGTTATGAAGTACTTAGACCCTAAGGCAGACCTCACGTTCAAGAAGATATTCGGCAATCATCCTAAAAGACTGATCAGCCTCCTGAACGCACTCCTGCCACTCAGCGAAGAAGAGCAGATACACGAGATAGAGTATCTGCCAACGGAACTTGTGCCCGAACTGGAAGGTCACAAGAATACGATTGTAGATGTACTCTGCACCGATGCCATCGGTAGGAAATTCTGTGTAGAGATGCAGATGGAATGGTCTAACGCTTTCAAACAGCGTGTACTGTTCAATGCCTCCAAACTCTACGTGAGTCAGGCTAAAAAGGGAGAAAGATACTGTGCTCTACAGCCTGTTTATTCTCTCAATTTGGTTAATGACATCTTTGAGCACGATACTCCTGAATTCATCCACAACTATCGCATCGTGCACGACAAGGATAGCAACAAAGTAATCGAAGGCTTGCATTTCACCTTCATAGAGCTTCCTAAGTTCACTCCTCATTCCATCGCCGACAAGCGTATGATGGTATTGTGGCTCCGTTTCCTAACGGAAATCAATGCCAATACGCAGGAGGTTCCTTCCGATCTGCTTCATGACCCGGAGATAGGAAAAGCCGTAGAGGAGTTGAAAACTTCCGGCTTTACAGATGCCGAACTCAGAGCCTATGATAAGTTTTGGGATGCGGTAAGTGTGGAAAGAACCCTTCAGTACGATAGCTATCAGCAAGGTATTGAAAAAGGCATGGAAGAAGGCATGAAGCAAGGCATGGCAAAAGGCGAAGAAGTAGGCAAAAGCCAAAGAAGTATTGAGATTGCTAAGAATATGCTAGCAAAAGGTATGGATGAGGCGACAATCCAGGAAATAACTGGTTTGACGGAAGACCAGATACTGCAGATTCAGTAGATACACTGCCTGGTGATAAATACGGAAAGCCCCCGATGCGTATAGCACCGATGGCTTTTTTATTCCCATATTGCGTATAGTGTATTACAAATTCTATATGGGTGAAGAGGGGTGAAGAGTGGGTGAAGAGATAAAGAAAACTCTTCACCTCCCGAAACCCCGATAAACAGAGGGGTTACGGGAGAGAAGGTGAAGAGTGAAGAGATAAATCGGGATTGCTTATATTACAACTCATTTGTTGAATTGTCTGCATAAATCTTCTGGCTGAATCATCTGAAAACAGTTTTTTTCTTCTATAATTGTACCTTTTACCATTATAAATCTACCACTTATTTTTAGAACTATGAAAAATGTAAAGTCCTGATAATCAAATGCAGTTGTAAAAACAGGTGGTCATTTTTACCACTTAATTATTTAATCAACCAACAAATATCAGACATTTTATATACTTTTGCAATCGGAAACCAATCATGGATGGGTTCCCGACTATCAGACAACAATTTTAAACATAAATGAGAATAACTAAAGTTTAAATTATGAGAAAATCAAAAAGTAATGCGATGTTGCGAGGACTAGCAGCCTCAGCACTCGTCCTAATGGTCTCGGCGACAGCTTGGGGACAGAAGGTGAAGATTACGGGTACTGTAATCGACAATACCAATGAACCCGTTATCGGAGCTTCGGTTCTGGAGAATGGTACCAAAAATGGTGTTGCTACTGACCTGGATGGTCACTTCACCATCGAAGTACAGCCAGGTGCCAGACTCAAAATTTCTTATATAGGTTATAAGAATAAGGAAGTGAAAGCTTCTAACGGCGTACAGATTATGCTCGAAGAGGAGTCTAATATGCTCAACGAAGTGGTGGCTATCGGTTACGGCTCTGTTAAGCGTAAGGATGTAACTACTGCCGTATCCAGTGTGTCAGCCAAAGATCTTGATACCCGTCCTATCGTATCTGCCGCAGCAGGTATGCAGGGAAAGGCAGCCGGTTTGCAGATTTCGCAAGCCAATGGTCAGCCAGGTGCTTCACCAACCATACGTGTGCGTGGTACCACCTCTTTAAATGGCAGCAATGATCCGCTCTATGTAGTAGATGGTGTGCCAATGACCAATATCGACTTCCTGGCAGCTGATGATATTGATAATATCCAGGTATTGAAGGATGCTTCTTCTGCTGCAATCTATGGATCCCGTGCAGCCAATGGTGTCATCATTATCGGTACAAAGCAGGGTAAGGCTGGCGTAGCCAAGGTATCTCTGAATGCACATTATGCATTTAATACCGTACGCGATAACCAGGAATCTCTCAATGCGGCTCAGTATAAGGAGCTGATGGATGAAATCGGTCTGGTGAAACTGCCTGAAGGCTTGAAAGACCAGACCGACTGGAAAGACGAGGTGTTCCGTACGGGTAATGTACAGGATTATCAGCTCTCTATTACCAATGGTACTGACAAACTGAGATACTTTATCTCGGGTGGCTATACAGGCGAAAATGGTGTTATCAAGAAGTCAAGCTATCAGCGTTACAACTTCCGAGCATCTGTAGAGAACGATATACGTAAGTGGTTGCGACTCAATGCCAGTGTAACTTATTCAGATTATACCAACAAGGGTACAGGTATCATTTCGGGTGCCGGTTCTAACCGAGGCGGCGTAGTAACCGCTATCGTCAATACGCCAACCTATGCACCGGTATGGAACCCGGAGAATCCTAGCCAGTTCTACAACAACTTCTATGGCGTGAACATTACCTCGCCAGCAGAGAATATCGCCCGTACTCAGAATAATAAGTCGGCTTACAACCGATTGTTGGCAACAGGAAAAGCAACTGTCACCTTTATGCCTGAACTGACTTATAACACATCTCTCTCGTTCGACCGTACACAAGGAATAACAACCAACTTCCTTGACCCGATATCTACTACCATCGGCCGTCAGGAATTCGGTACAGGATATGATGGTAGAAACATCAGCAGCGTTATTGTATGGGACAATGTATTAAACTATAAGAAGGCATTCGGAAAGCACAGTCTGGATGCGATGGCTGGTAGTTCCTGGACACAGAGCAAGTGGAGCCAGAACTATATCAAGGGTAGCAACTATGCCAACGATCTGTTCCCAACCTTGAATGCAGCCAACAAGATTTCCTGGACAGGAACCGGTTCGTCAGCTTCTGATTGGGCTATTCTCTCTACTTTCGCCCGTTTGCAGTACAACTGGAATGATACCTATATGGTAACCGCCAATATGCGTGCTGATGGTTCTTCCAAGTTGGCACCGCATCACCGTTGGGGGTACTTCCCATCATTCTCTGGTGCCTGGCGCGTAAGCAATGAGAAATTCATGAAAGATATCAAGTGGATTGACGACTTGAAAATTCGTGGAGGCTGGGGACAGACCGGTAACCAGAGCGGATTGGGCGATTACAGCTATCTGGCAAGATACAATATCAATCGTGTGCAGTGGTTTGGCGAGGGAAATGATGCCAATTCTACTCCTACTTTCTCACAGGGCAATCTGAGCAACCCTGAGCTGACTTGGGAAACAACAACCCAGACCAACATCGGTCTCGACTTGACCGTACTGGGCAACCGCCTCACCTTCTATGCTGATTACTATTATAAGAAGACCAAGGATATGTTGATGAACATCACCTTGCCGGCAGGTAGTGCTGCAGCAAGAAACCTGACCTATAATGGCGGTTCGATGATTAATAAAGGCTGGGAGTTTGCCATCTCTTCACAGAATCTGACAGGCGCCTTGAAGTGGAACACAGATTTCAACATCTCATTCAACAAGAATAAGTTGGAGAGCCTGTCTCTGACTCAGGTATATTATGAAGCCACGACTACCGATTTCGTCAACGAACAGGTGGTTCGCAATACGCCAGGTATGCCATTGGGCAGTTTCTGGGGATATGTAGCAGAAGGTGTGGATCCCGAGACCGGTGATATGAAGTATAAGGACGTGACCGGTGATGGGCTGGTATCAGCCAGTGACCGTACTTATATCGGTGATCCAAACCCAGACTTCACCTTCGGTTTGACCAATACCTTCTCTTATAAAGGGTTGAATCTCAGTATTCTTATCCAGGGAAGTTATGGCAACGATATCTACAACGTTTCACGTATGGAAACCGAAGGAATGTATGATGGTAAGAACCAGAGCACCAAGGTGCTGGCTCGCTGGAGAGTTCCTGGTCAGATTACCGATGTGCCAAAGGCTAAGTGGGATATCCGCAACTCAACCTACTTTGTAGAAGATGGCAGTTATCTCCGTGTAAAGGATATTTCTCTCTCTTACGATGTGCCTCGCAAACTGATTTCACGTTTCGGCCTGACCCGTTTGCAGCCATACGTATCAGCAACCAACCTGCTTACCCTGACCGACTATTCCGGTATGGATCCGGAGGTTAACCAGTATGGCAACAGTGGTAGTGTGCAGGGCATCGACTGGGGTACATATCCACTCAATAAGAGTGTAGTATTAGGTGTAAAAGTAGAATTCTAAACATCGACAACAATGAAAACATATCATACAATCAAGACATTGGCGCTCGGTGGCATCGCAATGTTCTCTTTGGCAAGTTGCTCTCTCGACTACGGGCCATTATCAGAGCCATCAGAAATAACACAGGGCGGTCAGACAGAGACCTCAACTGCCGTATTGAAGGACAAGGCTGCAGCAGATGCACAGCTCAAATCGCTCTATGAGTTATTCCGCAACCGCCAGGAGCATACCCATCTCGACTATCTTCTGATAGGTGATTCACATAGTGATAATGCTTATGCCGGAACTACCGGTGCAGAGGTGGTACCTTATGAGACCAACTCTATCGATGCCAGCAACTCGGTATTGATCCGAGACTGGAACCGCTATCTGGAGGATATCGCCAAGGCAAATGTGCTGATCAATGGTGTTGAGCCATTAAAGGAGAACGGTCAGATATCAGAAGCAGGATATCATTCCTATAAGGCACAGGGCGAAATCTTCCGTGCCCTGATGATGTTCCGAATGGCTCGTCTGTGGGGTTCTTTCCCTGTCATCACGACCATCGCCAAGACCATTACATCCGAGAATATCAATGAGGTATATCCTACCTATTATCCTCCTCGCAAGACTCCGAAGGAATGTTATGAGCAGATTATTGCCGACTTGACGGATGCTGAGCAGTATGCACCGGATAATGACAATTCCGACCGCACCAAGATGACCAAGACCGTAGCTCAGGCTATGCTTGCCAAGGTTTATGCCGAAAAGGAAGTGCAGGATTATGACAAGGTAATCGCTTATGCCGACAAGGTAATGAAGACAACCGGAGTAGAGCTGGAAGACAGTTATGAAACCCTCTGGGGCTATGATGAGACTGCGAAAGACTGCATGAAACGTAATACCAAAGAAGGTATTCTGGAGGTGCATTGGACAACCGGTAGCGGAAACTGGGAAACCTGGATGTACGGCCGTCAGTTGGACAACTGGGATTATTACTTTACCTGGGCAAAGTGGATTACTCCTTCACGAGACATCATCAATGACTTTGACAAGGAGGGTGATGAGGTTCGTAAGAATCAGGCTATCGTATATTATGCCTGTACCTGGAGCAACTATTATCCGGCTTCCAACTATCCGTTCATGTATAAGTTACGCTCTTCATATAATAATATTTACTGGGTTCGCCTAGCTGATATTATCCTGATGAAGGCTGAGGCGGAAGCCTATAAGGGCAATCTTGCCGAGAGTGCGAAACTCGTGAATCAGATTCGCAAGCGTGCCAAACTGAAGGAACTGACATCCGACAAGACTGGCAGCAAGGAAGCTATGATAGAGGCAGTTCTCCATGAGCGCCGTCTGGAACTTGCCTTTGAGGGAGAACGCTGGTTCGACCTCTGCCGCAACAACAAGGTCGAGAAGTATCTCAACGGAATAGACGACCGTGACAGCGGACGCATCAGACAGGTAAGACAGTTTGACGGCAACTCATACCTGTTGCCAATTCCACAGACCGCTCTTGACCAGAATACCAATCTAGAGCAGAATCCAGGTTACTAAGCTAACCTGGATAGCTTTCAACTCAAACCGTTATTAACAAATAATAGAAGAAACGAATATGAAATACTATAGCAATAAACTGATGATGCTGGTCTGCGCAACTGCTTTCTCGGTGACAGCTTGCAGCAGCAGTAACTCATTCTCAGATCCTGTAGACTTTGATACTCCTAGTGAGGCACCAAATCCGGTACCGGCACAAGGTACAGCCAAAACTTTCATTACCACAGCCGATGGAGTCTATTCTTTGTCACAGGGTGAGGTGAAGTTGTATAATGGTGTATCTATGGCACCAACCACCATCGAACTCGATTTAAACAAGAAGTATCAGACGATTGATGGCTTCGGTTACGCCATCACTTATTCATCCTGCTATAATCTGATGCAGATGACCCCAGAGGCGCGTCTGGCTCTCTTGAAGCGCATTTACTCTACCACAGAGGGTTATGGCGTAAGTTATGCCCGTATCTCTTTGGGATGCAATGACTTTTCAAGTACTGAGTATACCTATTGCGACAAGAAGGGCAGCGAGGCAGACCCTATCAGCAACTTCGCGCTCTATAGCGATGAGAACGATTATGTGATTCCGGTGTTGAAGGAGATTCTTGCCATCAACCCAAATCTGAAGATTATCGCAGCTCCCTGGACTTGTCCAAAATGGATGAAGGTGACAGATCTCAACACCAAGAATCCTAAGGATTCATGGACAGATGGTCATCTCAATCCTGATTATCGCGAGGCTTATGCCAAGTACTTCGTGAAGTTTATCAATGTGATGAAGGAGAAAGGCATCAATATCTATGCTGTTAGTCCTCAGAATGAGCCATTAAACAAGGCAAACTGTGCTTCTCTCTATATGCCTTGGCAGGAAGAGGCTCCTTTCGTGAAGGAGTTGGCCGCACAGTTTAAGAAAAATAATCTGCAGACCAAGATTTATGTCTTCGATCACAACTACAACTATGACAAGATTGCTGATCAGGAGGATTATCCTGTGAAACTCTACAATGCTATCGGTGATAACTTTGAGGGCTCAGAGCTGGTTGTAGGTGCTGCTTATCATGATTATGGCGGCAACAACAGCGAGTTGACTGATATCCACAACCAGCGTCCTGACAAGGAACTGATATTCTCAGAAACCAGTATCGGAACCTGGAATAACGGACGTGACTTGAGTAAACGACTGATGGCGGATATGAAGAATGTGGCACTCGCTACGGTAAACCAGTATTGCAAGGCTGTGCTTGTATGGAATCTGATGCTTGACAATAAGATGGGACCTAACCTGGATGGCGGATGCCAGACCTGCTATGGTGCTATTGATATCAATCAGAATGGTTACAACCAGTTGAGCTACAATTCTCATTATTATATCATCAACCACATGTCTAGTGTCGTTGCTCCTGGTGCGGTTCGCATTGGTAATACGTCCCGCACCGTTACTGACAGCAAGATTACACATGCTGAGTTTGTTAATCCGGATGGTAGTTATGCGGCTGTCATCATCAACGAGGGAGATGAGGCTAAGTCAATCAACCTCAGTGATGGTATTCATAATTTTACCTGCAAGGTTCCGGCAAATGGTGTCATCTCTTGCAAGTGGAATAAGTAATCCATAAACTATTGTAAATGATTCATTAAAGATACGACCATTATGAAACATATCAGATATTATATCATGGCGTTGCTCGCCCTGCCACTGATGGCATCTTGCGGTGATGATGATTACAGTGCGCCTACTCCTGCCGGTAATCCAGTGATGAGTTATACGGCTCCTGCTGCAGCTGTATGGATGGGTGATGAAGTGGAGGTGAAAGTAAACTGCAAGGATGACGGAGGAGTGGCTCTCTCTACCTTGAAGGCAAATCTTCTGTTTAGCGGGCAGAGTGTTGATGAAACTACCATCCGTACCAAGGAGGCTGGTGAATATACAGTCAAACTGAAAGTGCCTTATGCACAGAATGTTCCTGATGGAAAGGTGGATATTCAACTTACTCTGCAGAATGTATCAACCAAATCGAATACAGAGACCTTGTCGTTTGATATCAAGCGCCCTCACTTCAACAATCTGCAGTTTGTGAGTGCTGACGGTATTAAATATGACATGACTGAGAAGAGCGACTTTGTTTATCAGGCTGTTCTTCCTAGCAGCAAGAAGACCTTCAAGGGATATTTTGCAACGAAGGATGGAAAGTTTGTCTTCGGTTCCAGCACAGGTAAGGATATCAGTTTGGGAGAAACAGGCAACTTCAACTTCACTTCTGAGAATATGAGCGATGTAGTTGTCACTTTCGATGCCAAGAACTATACGGCTGGTCCTACCGATGTATTGCCGGTTACTATCCTCGATTTTGCCGATTCTGATGCAGACAAGACTTGGGTGGGTGATATCAAGCAAGGTGCTACCTGTAACCTTACTATCAACGGCAATAATCTGCCAGATGACTGGTATTATGACAGCGACTGGTTCCAGAAAGAAGAGGATGGAAGCTATACTTTCAAGGCTATTACCGGCAGATATACCATTCAGGCAGACTTTACCCATAAGTCATTCCGCATCTGGACAATGAATGGAAGTGAGCCAATGAAACTGAATGGAGATGGTACTGGTGCACTCTGGATCATCGGTAATGAAGGTGTCAACAAGCCAACTTGGGAGGCTGTTAATCATAGCTGGTGGACAGGTGTAGATTCTGATGTCTGCCTCACTCCAATCAAGGATAAGGTATATCAGGTTACACTCACCGTAGGCAAGCAGCTCAGAGCTACTGGCGTAGACTTCAAGTTCTTCGGTCAGGCAAACTGGGGTATTGAGTTCAAGGGTAAGGATAACAGCCATATCATCTCAACTGAGAGCGAGGTATTCGGCATCGGTGACGGTAACGGTCACGACAACGGCAATGTTTACCTGAAAGATGGAGTAGAACTGAAGGATGGAGAGACATACGTTCTTACTGTAGACTTGACTGCCGGTGTAGACAAGGCAGTTCTTAAAGTAGAAAAGAAATAATATGTAGGTTTATAATCATTCATAAGCATTTTAGGTTTTAGTTTGATAATTTAGGTATAAAGCTTTGTTTAAGGCTGCTCCAAACCTTTTGGGGCAGCCTTTTTTTGAGAGGTGCAAGGATGTAAGAACAACAAAAGTAAAAAAGAATATCAAAAAAATGCTTGAAAATTTGGAAATGTACCCAAAAAGCTATACCTTTGTCTCTTGAATGTCCTATACAGCAATAAGGGCTGGATTCAATGATTACCTATACATCAAATTATTATCAACTTATGCCAGAAAGATTATTATCTATATTGTATATCTGGTGTTTCGCTACACTTACATCATGCTTTGCTCAAAAGGAAAGCATCAGTGAACTGTATACTCAACTTGATCGGGCTATAGAGAAATCCCAGCACTATACCAAACTGAAAGAAAGCAGCATCACTCAGTTGAAGGAATTGATTCATCAGGAGAACAATCCGAAGTTGCTCCTCAATACTTATCGCAAGATCTATTCAGAATATAAGTCATATCAGAGCGATTCAGCTGTGGCTTATATTCAGAAAGCCATTGTGTTGGCTCAGAAGGAAGGGCTTTCGGCCGAAGTTGCTGGGTTGAAAAGTCAGTTGGCTTTGCAGTATTCTACTGCAGGAGCTTTTGCTGAGGCTTTGGAGGTGCTCAATCATATAGATAAAAAGACATTGGATGAATCGAACCGGAAAGATTATTTCATTGCCTATTACCATGTCTATGGTGAGTTGGGCTTTTCTAATATGCATGTAGATACCGATTTAAGTCAGAATTTCTTTAGTCGTCAGAATGCATATCGGGATACTTTGTTTGCTATCCTTCCACATCATAGCGAAGATTATCTCATGCGTAAAGAGGTGATGCTTACCAGTCAGAATAAATGGGATGAAGCACTGAAGGTGAATGATGAACGGTTGAAATTATGTAAGGAGGGGAGTCATGAATACGGCATCGTAGCCTACTATCGCTATCTGATTTACCGTTCTCTGAAAAACGAAGAAATGAAGAAATATTGGTTGCTAAAATCTGCCATTTGTGATGTGAAGTGTGCTATCAATGATCAGGCTTCGCTTTGGATTCTTGCTGACTTGTTGAGTCAGGAAGGCAATGTTGAGCGTTCTTATAAATATATCAACTTCTCTTGGAATGCCAATAAGAGTTTTTGTACGCGTATTCGCAGTTGGCAGATTTCGCCAGTGCTTGGTACCATCGATCATAATTATCAGGCACAGCTCAAGAAGGCAAACCAGCGTCTTGTCTTTGCCATCATCTGTGTCAGTCTTCTGGTTCTTTCTTTAGGTGTTCTGGCTTTCTATGTCAATAAGCAGAAGAAATATGTTACCATAGCGAGAAATGAACTGAAGAAAACGAATGAACAATTGGAGGAACTGAATAAGAAACTTTCTGCTACCAACGAAATGTTGAAGACTTCGAATGATAAACTGTATGAGTCAAATGGTGTGAAGGAAGAATATATAGGTCAGTTCCTGGGAGCATGTTCTCATTATATAGACAAACTGGATAAGTTGCGTCTCCATGTCAATAAGATGGTAAAGAACCGTGAATATCAGGAACTTTATTCAATGACGAGAAGCAGTGAACTGAAGGAACACGAGTTGGGAGAACTCTATGCAAATTTCGATAAGGTCTTCCTGCATCTGTTCCCTGATTTCGTGGAAGACCTCAATAGCCTTCTGAAGCCGGAGGCACAAATCCATCTTACCGATGCAACAAAGTTACCGGCAATGGTGAGGGTATTCGCCTTGATAAGACTGGGTATTGATGACAGTACGAAGATAGCAGAATTCCTACATTATGCAGTTAATACGATATATAATTATCGGGCAAAACTGCGTAATGGAGCTATTGGTGAAAGAAATGAATTTGAGAAGAATGTGAAAGAATTAGGAACGATAAAAGGAAAAGGTTAATATATAAATCAAAGAGGGTGTGTCATAAAAACAGACAAACCCTCTTTGTTTTTTATTACAACTGATAGAATTTGGTGAAAGCCTTCACGCAATATTCGTGGTCGATAACGCTACCGGTTTCGCGGCAACTGTGCATAGCGAGGATGGCATTGCCCATATCCACACCCTTCAATGGGATGGAAGAGGCGAGGATATTGCCCAGAGTGCTGCCGCCTGCTACATCGCTGTGGTTTACGAAACGCTGGCATGGTACACCGGCTGCATCGCAGATGTTGGCGAAGATGGCTGCTGATACGGCATCGCTCGCATACTTCTGGGCTGCATTGAACTTGATAACCGGACCACCGCCCAACTTAGGATGATTCGTAGGGTCGAATTTTTCGCTATAGTTAGGATGCCAGGCATGCGCATTATCGGCTGAAATCATGAAGGCACGCTCTACTGCCTGATAATAAGCCTCTTCTGTATGGCTCTGTGCCAGGGCGATGCGCTGGAGCATATATGAAAGGAATGGACTTCCGGCTCCCTGTTTGGTCTGAGACCCCGTTTCTTCATTATCGAAGATGGCAAGAACCTGGGTGGTATCATTGGCATCTGATGCAATCATCGCCTCTACACCAGCCCAGCACATAGACAGGTCATCGAGTCTGCCTGAAGAGATAAACTCATCGTGTACACCAAAGGTGCAGGCTGGAGTAGCATCAGCCAGATAGAGATCGAAATCAAGAACATCCTCTTTCTGGATATTCAGTTCGCCGGTTATCACGTTCATCAGGAGATTACCCTTCTCCAGTTCATCATTGATGATGCCGAGGATAGGAAGTACATCCTTCTGCTTGCTCAACTTCACACCATCATTCACCTGACGGTTGAAGTGGATAGCGAGATTGCTGATCTGCAGCAATGGGCGCTTCACATGAAGAAGGAGCGTCTGGGGATTCATCGCATTCTCGCCCTTCACGATAACTCTACCTGCCAAAGTGAGCGGACGGTCGAACCAGGTTGACATGATAGGACCACCATAAACCTCGGTATTCAGTTTTACGATACCGCCCTCGCAAAGCATCTCAGCATTTGGCTTGATGCGGAAGGTAGGCGAGTCGCAGTGGGCGCAGATCATGTGGAAACCGGCATCTGCCAAAGGCTTCTTTCCGATTTGGAAGGCGTAGATGGAAGAGTCGTTCTTGGTAACGAAGAACTTTTCACCCGCTCCAATCTTGCCCAAAGGCTCCTGTGGGTTCATACGGCGGAACCCGTTCTTCTCCAATTCCTCGGAGATATTCTTTACTGCCAGGAAATTCACTGGCGATGCGTCTAGAAAGGATAATAATCTTTTGATCATAGTCTATATCTTTATATTAATATCTTGCAAAGATAATAGATTTTTTTCATTTTATCTCATTATTCTATTTGTTTTTCATTTTTTTGTATTATCTTTGTCCCCAAATAAGATCAATGAAAGAATTATGAAACGATATAAATCCTGTACTCTAATTATATTGCTGCTATTGGCATCGGCTCTTCAGGCATATGCGCATATTTCCAGAAATATGTTCATGCTTTCCAATCTCAATGCTGACAATGGTCTTTCCAGCCCTCGTGTTTATTCTATTGTCGAGGCAGAGGATGGTGCCATGTGGATAAGTACTAAGCGTGGAGTTGACCGATATAATGGGCAACAAGTTACCAATTATACTTTATACACAAAGATGCCGTATAGTGATGCCAGTGGTAGATGTATTAAACTGACTAAGGATGCGCAACATCTGATTTACGCCTACGACAACAAGGGAAAGGTGTATATATATGATAAGAGGAAAGATACATTTGTTTTGAAATGTAATCTTCAGAACATTTTAGGTGGAAGTATCGTGTTGAACGAACTGTTGGTAGACGAAAAGGGCAATTTCTGGTTAGCTATGGATAGAGGCATTTATTGCTTATCAGCAGCTACTGATGGAAAGGAGATAGTTCGGGAGACAGCTAAGGGTAGGTTTGTATTGAAAAATACCTATATTAATCATATCCAATTTATAGGTGAGAAACTCTTGATAGGAACATTTAAAGATGTTTATTGCTATTCGATGTCTGCCCGGAAGTTAGAAAAGAAGATTAGTGGCAGTTCTGTCGTATCCTCTTATCATGATATTGTGGGACATCGTATCTGGCTGGGTACTTTTCACGAAGGAGTTAAAGTGATGGATGATCGTACTTGGAAGCTGATAAAATCTGCTGATTTCCAATCTTTGCAAAACATTCCTAAAATTCCCGTACGTTCAATCATTTTATATGATAAGCAGACTCTTCTGATGGCTGTAGATGGAGCAGGAATATATGCTTATGACAGTTCGAATAAACAAACCAAGCTCTTGCTTGATACAGATGGACGTCCTGGTAACGTGCTGAATGGTAATGGATTATATGCCTTGTGCTGCGATCGTTTTGGCGATTTGTGGACAGGCTCTTACTCGGGAGGAGTAGATTTGGCAATACCGATGAAGCATACTTTGGAATATATCACACATGAATATCTCAACAATCAATCACTGATAGATAATTGTGTGAACGATGTTTTCCAAAGCCGTGATGGGAAAATATGGTATGCCACAGATAAAGGAGTAAGTGTTTATGATGCGCAGACTCGTCTCTGGCATCATGGATTATATAATAAGGTGGCGCTTACGATTTGTCAGACTGTAGACGGCAGAATTCTGGTTGGTACCTATGGTAATGGCGTATATCAGGTTCATGCTGATGGCACTAGTATGCCTGCTTATTCTGTGGAAACAGGAATGTTGAAGAGTGATTACGTATTCAGTCTTTTTACTGATAGCGATGGTAATATTTGGGTGGGATGTTTGGATGGAGATATGGCTTGTTTCCCTTCAGATAAATATAATTTGAATGGAACGGGAAAGTCGGTATTCCATCTGCCTGTCAACGAAGTGCAATGCATCACGGAATCACCGGATAAGCGTTTTATTGCTGTAGGAACTTCGCATGGAGGCTATTTGATTGATAAGCGCGAACCTTTGCATCCTCGTCGTTTCTTTTATCCTGAACAGTATCCCGGTAAAGACATTAATTTGTTTGTCAACAGTATGGCTTTTCAGGATTCCCGTCATATCTGGATTGGGACGGATGGAGGAGGACTCTATGATTATGATTTCCTGACAAAGAAGTTTAAGCGTTATACTAATCAGGACGCTTTGCCTTCTAATACTGTTTATGGACTTATAAAAGGTATTAATGGCAATTTGTGGATAAGTACGGATAAAGGATTGGCGTTCATGAAACAGGGGAAGATAGTAAACCTCAACATCTTTAAGGGAATGGAACGTGAGTATAACCGAATGTCTGTTGCGTGTACTTCAGATGGCAGGGTGCTTTTTGGCAGCAACGATGGAGTTGTCGCTTTGACTCCTATGTTTGCCAAAGGTTTGAATTATGCCGCTCCACTTCGTATTCATAGTGTTGAGGTTGAAGGTGTTGAACGTTCCGATTACTGGAATGAATGTCTCTTTGAAATGTTGAAGGAAGGCAAATTGAAACTTAGCCATAATGAGAATACGCTGGTTGTTTCTTTCGAGAGTATCAATTATCAATACCAGTATGATATTCAATATCAATATTATTTGGAAGGATACGACCGTAATTGGAGTAAACCATCTTCTAATCAGTTGGCACGATTTGTAAATTTGCCTTCGGGCAGCTATGTGCTTCATGTAAAGGCTATCTGCAGAAGTAATGGTAGAGAATTGGGAGAAACAACTTTGGAGATTCATATAGCCCAACCTTGGTGGAATACCTGGTGGGCATGGATTATCTATCTCTGTATTTTTGCTGCTATCTTATATTTTGTCTGGCAGTATTACAAAGAGCGCTTACAGCGAAAGTATTATGATGAGAAAATCAATTTCTTCGTTAATACAGCCCATAACATACGTACTCCTTTGAGTCTCGTGTTGGCTCCTCTTGATAATCTGGCTAATGATTCCAGCTTGAGTGAGAAAAGTCGTGGATTCTTGGATATGGCGCATCGCAACGGCAACAAACTATTGAAGATGGTTACAGAATTGCTTGACTTCCAAAAGGTAGAGCAGTCTGCCGAACAGGTTCGCCTGCAAGATATAGAATTGCCGATGCTTTTACGTGTGCAGTTGGAAAAGTTTGTATTGGCAGCTCAGGAGAAGCATATTCAACTGTGTATTGAAACGTGTCCGCAGCAACAGATTCATTCTGATGTCAAAATGATGGATCTGATATTGGAAAATCTTCTCTCGAATGCTATCAAATATACACCTCAAGGTGGAAAGGTTACGTTGTCGGCTTCTGTTGAAGGTAAGATGGCTATGATTCATGTATGTGATACAGGTATAGGTATTCCAAAGGCCGAAATTAAGAGTATCTTCAAGACCTTCTTCAGGGCTTCTAATGCGATAAATTCTCAGGAAATGGGAAGTGGATTAGGACTGATGCTTACACGAAAGCTTGTAGAGAAATTAGGAGGAAAGCTTAGTTTCGTAAGTGAGGAAGGAAAGGGTACTACTTTCTGTGTGAAGATGCCATTAGGTCATGTAACAGATTCTTCTGTTCGGCTTGTTGGAGAAAAGAAAAATGTTGCAACTGAATCTTCTTTAGCTGAAGATAAGCATGATGAAACTAGCCAGACTGTGTCTTCTGCGGTTCAGCAGGATGCTGATGTTTCAACGGATACACTTCTTTTTGTCGATGACAATGAAGATCTTCGCAAATATATCAGAATGACTTTTGGTGATTCTTATCAAGTAGTTGATGTGGAGAGTGCAGAGGCTGCCTTGAAATATTTGAAAGAGGGCGGGGTATGTGATATCGTTGTTTCTGATGTCATGATGCCGGGAATGCACGGAGATGAGTTCTGTCGCAGCATCAAGGAAAATAAGGAAACCTCATGGCTGCCTGTTATCCTGCTGACTGCTAAGGCTGGTCGTGACTTTATGATAGAAGGACTCGGACTTGGTGCTGATGACTATATAGCCAAGCCATTCGATACTGCTATTCTTGCGAGTAAGGTTGCCAGTATTTTGAAGAATCGTCGCCGGTTGAGTCAGTATTATATGGACAGAAGCCTTGCTCTTGTTAGAGGAGAGGTTGCTTCTGGGTCTGCTTCTTCCGAGCAGATTGTGGGTTCTGATTCTTCCGATGAACACTTGGAACCTACTGGAACTTCTGAAGAGAAAAAGGATGATACTGTCTTGAATAAGCAAGGCCAGACATTCGAAAATGTGGCAGAAGCTGTTCTGGATCCGCAAGACCAGGCTTTTGTAGATAAAGCTACCCGTCTGGTGTTGACTCATCTGAGCGACACAGACTTTAATATTGACCGACTCTGTAGAGAGATGGCGATGAGCAGAACGCTTTTCTATGGTAGGCTGAAGACTCTTACGGGTCAAAGTCCGCAGGATTTTATGCGTTTGATACGTCTGGAGCAGGCTGCAATCTTCCTGAAACAGGGGGATAGTGTGCTGGATGTATCTGTGAAAGCCGGTTTTGTAAATGTGAAGTACTTTAGTACTGTATTTAAAAAGCACTTTGGGGTTTCTCCAAGTAAGTATCTGTAAATTAGAGTTTTAAATTCAAAGAAAAGGTTTCTGCTTAGACGATATGTCTGAATTGAAACCTTTTTTTGTTTGTTATCTAACCCTCTGAAAGTTCCTTTTCTTTATCTTTGCAACCAGATTCTGTTAAGTAAGTCAAACAGTTATTTAAAAAACGAAACAATAACAATATAAACATAAAAATGAAAAGGAACTTTTTGAAAATTAGCCTCTTTTTAATAGGCGTCTTCACATGTTTCTCATGCGAAGCAAGTACATTGCCCTCATCCGGCAGTTCTGATGGTGTAGGCGAATCCATACCTACTGCCCAGCAATGGAATAAAGATGTTGTGGGGTGGAATCTTGGCAATGAATTCGAGTGCTCAGCTCCTGGACAGGATGGTGAGTCGATGCAGATTGGCAACCCTGATGGTTCTATCCATGCAGAGACAGCCTGGGGCAATCCCGTTGTTACCAAGAAGATGATACAAGCCGTGAAGA